>MDTG01010048.1_pt1 | contig 27546 bp, 24 predicted proteins | sample 811421 | NCBI WGS metagenome assembly MDTG01 (sample SAMN05326645, study PRJNA326480) | marine metagenome | isolation source: seawater | place: Pacific Ocean: South East | collected 2011
AGACAAAGTTTACATGATAGAGTCGACAGACTTTCATGGTAACTTCGAATTCAGACCACTAGAACCAGGATACGGTTTAACTATTGGAAATGCTCTAAGAAGAGTACTACTTTCTTCTTTGGAAGGATTCGCTATCACATCAATCAAAATTGAAGGTGTAGAGCACGAGTTTTCATCAATCAAAGGTGTTGTAGAAGATGTTACAGAAATTATTCTTAATCTAAAACAAATTCGCCTTAAGCAACAAATTGAAGATGATAACTCTGAAAAAGTCCAAGTAAAAATTGGTGGTAAAGAACAGCTCACTGCAGGTGATATAGGAAAGAGTTTAACTTCTTTTCAGATTCTTAATCCTGATTTAGTAATCTGTAATTTAGATAAATCAGTTGAGATTGAAATGGAACTTACCATTGAAAAAGGTAGAGGTTACATTCCTTCTGAAGAAAACAAAAAAGTTACCGCTCCTCTAGGAACAATTTTTATAGATTCAATTTTTACTCCTATTAAAAATGTAAAATTTGGAGTTGAAAACTTCCGTGTCGAGCAAAAAACAGATTATGAAAAATTAGTTTTTGAAATCTCTACAGATGGTTCTATCCATCCTAAAGATGCACTTACAGAGGCTGCTAAAATCTTAATCCAACACTTTATGTTGTTCGCTGACGAAAATGTTACTTTTGAACAAACTGAGGCGGAGAATACGCATGAGTTTGATGAAGATACATTACACATGCGTCAATTATTAAAAACAAAATTAACTGATCTAGAATTATCAGTTAGAGCATTAAATTGCTTGAAAACTGCTGAAGTAGAAACTTTAGGAGAATTAGTATCTTTCAATAAGTCTGATCTATTGAAGTTTAGAAACTTTGGTAAAAAATCATTGACTGAATTAGAAGAAATGGTTCTTGTTAAAGGGTTGAACTTTGGAATGGATGTAGCTAAATTTAATTTAGATAAGGAATAGTAAAAATGAGACACGGAAAGAAATTTAACCATTTAGGTAGAAAAACAGCGCATAGAAAGGCTATGCTATCAAATATGGCTTGTTCATTAATCGAACACAAGCGTATTAAAACTACTGTTGCAAAAGCTAAAGCGCTTAGAAAATTTGTTGAGCCTTTAATCACAAAGTCTAAAACAGATACTACTCATTCTAGAAGAATTGTATTTAGTCATCTTAGACAAAAAGAAGTTGTAACAGAACTGTTTGGTGACGTTGCTTCTAAAGTAGCTACTAGAGACGGTGGTTACACTAGAATTTTAAGAACAGGAAATCGTTTAGGTGATAACGCTGAAATGTGTTTAATCGAACTTGTTGATTACAACGATACTTATACAACGGATAAACCAAAGAAAAAGGCTAAGTCTACAAGACGTTCAGGCGGTGCTAAAAAGACTGCTACACCTGCAATTGAAGAGGCTGTAGTTGTTGAAGAAGCAGTATCTGAAACAAAAGCTGAAGAGGTAGTTGAGGAAACACCTGCTACTGATGTTGCTGTTGAAGCAACAGCAGAATCTACAGAGGCTCCCGAAGATAAGGAAGAAACTAAAGAAGAAAACAACGCCAAAGATAATGAGACAAAGAGTGAGTAAGCTCACATATCTGTCTTAAATATTAAATCAAGGGATAGGCGTTAGCGTTTTATCCCTTTTTTTTTATTTTTTTATGAAAATGAAATACAAAAGTAAATCAGATGCTGTTCTACTACTAGAAGATGGAACAGTATTTTATGGAAAGTCTGCTGGTATGACCGGAACTGCTACCGGTGAGATTTGCTTTAATACTGGTATGACAGGATATCAAGAAATTTTTACAGACCCATCTTATTTTGGGCAAATAATGCTGACCACAAATGCTCATATTGGTAATTATGGTATTCATGCTGAAGAAGTAGAATCGGATAAAATGAAAATTTCTGGACTGATATGTAAAAACTACAATATTAGTTATTCAAGACCAGACGCAAAGGAATCAATTCAGGATTATTATGAATCTGAAGAGATGGTAGCAATTTCAGATGTTGACACTAGAGCATTAGTAAGACACATTCGTGATAAAGGTGCTATGAACGGCATTATTTCATCTGAAACCACAGACATAGACGTTCTCAAGGAAAAATTAAATCAAGTGCCTTCAATGGAAGGATTGCAGTTATGCGATAAAGTTTCTACCACTTCTCCTTATTTCTTTGGAGAAGAAAACGCTAAATTTAAAGTAGCAGTACTTGACTTTGGTGTTAAAAGAAATATTTTGAGATGCTTAGCTGACAGAGGATGTTATATGAAAGTATTCCCTTATAACGCTCCATTTGAGGAATTAGAATCTTGGAATCCAGATGGCTATTTCTTATCCAATGGACCGGGTGACCCTTCTGTTATGCCAGAAGTAATAGAAAGCGTTAAAAAGATTACTAAAACAATGTACCCTGTTTTTGGTATTTGCTTAGGTCATCAAGCTTTAGCAATTTCTGAAGGTATTTCTACCTACAAAATGCACAATGGTCATCGAGGAATTAATCATCCTGTTCAAAATTTAGCTTCAGGAAAATGCGAGGTTACATCTCAAAATCATGGATTTGGGATAAAGGCTGAAGATGTAGAAAAACATCCTAACGTAGAAGCAACTCACATCAATTTAAATGATAAAACAGTTGAAGGCATTAAAGTTAATGATAAAAACGCTTTTTCTGTTCAATATCACCCTGAATCATCGCCTGGTCCACATGACTCAAGATATTTGTTTGACCACTTTATTAACCTTATACAAGAACACAAAAAATAATGAGTAGAATAGTTGCAATAAATGCAAGACAAATTTTAGATTCAAGAGGAAATCCAACTGTTGAAGCAGATGTAATAACAGAAAATGGTGTAATGGGTAGAGCTGCAGTTCCATCTGGAGCATCAACAGGTAAGCACGAGGCTGTAGAGCTTAGAGATGGTGACAAAGGGGTTTATGTTGGTAAAGGTGTATTTAAAGCCGTTAATAATGTAAATACAGCCATTGCTGAAGAGTTAAACGATATGTATGTTAGTGATCAAGCCTCAATTGATGCGGCAATGATTCGTTTAGATGGAACAGAAAATAAGGCTAATTTAGGAGCTAACGCTATGCTTGCTGTTTCTATGGCTGTAGCCAAAGCAGCAGCCCAAGAAAGTGGTCAATTGCTTTTCAATTACATCGGCGGAATGAATGCTAGAACATTACCGATTCCAATGATGAATATTTTAAACGGAGGATCTCATGCCGATAACAGCATAGACTTTCAAGAATTTATGGTGATGCCTGTTGGAGCTAATTCTTTTAGTGAAGCTTTGAGAATGGGTACAGAAGTGTTTCATAATTTGAAAGAAGTACTCAAATCTAAAGGGTTCTCTACTAATGTTGGTGACGAAGGTGGATTTGCTCCAAACTTAGGATCTAATGTTGAAGCTGTAGAAACTGTTTTGACTGCTATAGAGAAAGCGGGTTATAAACCTGGAGTCGATATGTATATAGCTATGGATGCAGCTGCTTCAGAGTTTTATAATGCTGAAGAGAATGTGTATCATTTCCATCAATCCACAGGAGATAAATTAACACCATCTGAGATGGTAAGCTATTGGAAAGAGTGGTCTGAAAAATACCCTATCCTTTCCATTGAAGATGGTTTGGATGAAGATGATTGGGACGGTTGGAAAGAATTGACTGACGCTATTGGCGATAAAGTACAATTGGTTGGTGATGATTTGTTTGTGACTAATGTAAATCGATTATCTAAAGGAATTGAAAATGGTATTGCAAATTCAATCCTTGTTAAAGTCAATCAGATTGGAACCTTAACAGAAACAATTGAAGCCGTTCAAATGGCACAAACTAATTCATATACTTCTGTTATGAGTCACCGTTCAGGAGAAACAGAAGACACTACAATTTCTGATTTAGCAGTTGCATTGAGTACAGGGCAAATAAAAACTGGTTCTGCATCTCGTTCAGATAGGATGGCAAAATACAATCAGTTGTTGAGAATAGAAGAAGTATTGGGTGAAGAAGCTAAATATTTAGGTAAGTCATTTAAGTTTTTAAAATAAATAATATATGTCAGAAAAAGCCGAATTACATTACAAAGGAAATGTGTACCAAATACCAGTTGTAGAAGGTACCCAACAAGAAAAAGCCTTAGATATTAGTAGACTTAGAGGTGAGTCTGGTCTTATAACTTTGGATAAAGGATTTAAAAATACAGGCTCTACTGAAAGTGCAATTACTTTTCTTAATGGGGAAGAGGGTATATTAAAATACCGTGGTTATTCCATTGAAGAATTAGCAGATAAATCAAGCTTTGTTGAAGTGTCTTATCTACTTATTTATGGTGAATTGCCTACAGCTGAGCAATTAGAGTCGTTTAAATCAGAAATAACGAGTCATACATTAGTGCATGAGGATGTAAAATCAATCTTAGATGGTTTTCCATCTAAATCACATCCAATGGGAGTTTTATCTTCTTTAGTTTCTTCTTTAACGGCTTTTTACCCTATGTCATTAGATCCAAATCGATCGGCTAGTGAAGTAAACGGTACTATAATTCGTTTGTTGGCTAAATTACCAACATTAGCAGCATGGAGTTATAAAAACAGAATGCGTCAACCAGTTGTATACCCAAATAACAGCTTGGATTATTGTTCTAACTTCTTGAGAATGATGTTTGCTTTACCTACTGAGGAGTATAAAATCAATCCAGTAGTAGCTAAGGCCTTAGATAAACTTTTGATTTTACATGCTGACCACGAACAAAACTGTTCTGCATCAACTGTTAGAATTGTTGGTTCATCGCACGCAAGTTTATACACATCCGTATCAGCAGGTATTGCAGCCCTTTGGGGCCCGCTACATGGTGGAGCCAATCAAGCTGTGATAGAAATGCTAGAAGATATAAAGAAAGATGGTGGAGATGTAGAGAAATACGTTGCTAGAGCTAAGGACAAATCTGATTCTTTCCGATTAATGGGATTTGGTCATAGAGTTTACAAAAACTTTGACCCTAGAGCAACTATCATTAAGAAGGCTGCCGATGATGTCTTAAAAGAATTAGGTGTTGATGATCCTGTGTTAGATATCGCTAAAAAATTAGAAGAAATTGCCTTAAACGATGAATATTTTGTTGCTAGAGGGCTTTACCCTAACGTAGATTTCTATTCGGGAATTATATACCGTGCTTTAGGAATTCCTACTGATATGTTTACTGTAATGTTTGCTATTGGAAGGCTTCCAGGTTGGATAGCGCAATGGAAAGAAATGAGAGAAAACAACGAGCCTATAGGCCGACCTCGTCAAGTATATACTGGTTATACCTCAAGAGATTATGTTTCTATTGATAAGCGTTAAAAATTGATTAATAATAACTATTAAAAAAGGTCGTCAAATAAGGCGACCTTTTTTTATTTTTGTACCATGGCATACAAATCAATTAACGATTGTGTTTTAGACTTAGAGAAAAGGGGTATGCTCATCCGTATAAAAGAGGAGGTAGACCCTAATTTAGAAATGTCAGCTATTCATCAGTTGGTATTTAAAAATCACAAAAAAGCAGTGTTATTTGAAAATGTAAAGGGTAGTCGATATTCTGCTGTTTCTAACTTATTTGCCACTTTAGAACAAAGTCAATTTATTTTTCGAAATTCATTAAAAGCTGTCAAAGGTCTAGTTTCACTAAAAGCTAATCCTACAAACTTTTTCAAAACACCATTGGCTTTATTAGATTCTGTTGTGCAAGCACCTTATGCTTTGCCATTAAAAAAGTGGTCACATAATTTTGAAGAAATCCAAATTGAAGATATCCCTCAAATAAAATGTTGGCCTATGGATGGCGGTGCATTCGTCACTTTGCCACAAGTATATTCGGAAGATATCGACAAGCCAGGGATAATGAATTCTAATCTTGGAATGTATCGAATTCAACTTGGCGGAAATGATTACGTTAAAAATAAAGAGATAGGCTTACACTATCAAATACATCGAGGTATTGGTGTACACCAATCCAAAGCAAATGCAAAGGGACAGCCTCTTAAAGTGAGTATTTTCATAGGAGGACCTCTTGCACATAGTTTAGCCGCTGTAATGCCATTGCCAGAGGGTATGAGTGAAATGACTTTTGCTGGAATAATGAGCGGAAGAAACTTTAGATACACGATTAGAGATGGTTATACCTTGTCCAATGACGCAGATTTTGTTATTTGTGGAGAAATAAATGCTGGCGATGTTAAGCCCGAAGGTCCTTTTGGTGATCACCTTGGGTATTACAGCTTGACTCACGATTTTCCAGTTATGAGGGTTCACAAGGTTTATGCTAAAAAAGATGCTATTTGGCCATTTACCGTTGTCGGAAGACCACCACAAGAAGATAGTCAGTTTGGTGCATTAATACATGATATTACAGACGGAATAATTCCTACCGAGATACCGGGGTTAAAAGCGGTAAACGCTGTTGACGAAGCTGGTGTTCACCCTTTGCTATTGGCTATTGGCAGTGAACGTTATACTCCATATCAAAAGATTAGAAGACCTCAAGAGTTGCTAACCATTGCAAACCATATCTTGGGCAAAGGACAATTAAGTTTAGCCAAATATTTATTTATTGTAGCTCAAGAAGACGATGCTAATTTAGATGTTCAGAACGAATACGATTTCTTTCAACACTTATTTTCAAGAGTTGATTGGAGCAGAGATTTACATTTTCAAACCAAGACTACTATGGACACTTTAGACTATAGTAGTACTGGAGAAATTAATGAAGGATCCAAAGTTGTTTGTGCTGCAGTAGGACAGAAGAAGAGAGATTTATGTTCTGATTTAACAGCTTTATCTATTCCAAGTAATTTGAAGCCAAAATTAGTTATGCCAGCTGTTCTCATAGTTGAAGCTAATGATATCCAATCAGTAAAGGATCAATTAGAGTCATTGAATTTGGAAGGCATTGCATTAATAACTTTAGTAGATGATTCAGCTTTTGTTGCAGCAAACATTAGTAATTGGTTGTGGATTACTTTTACTAGATCTAATCCAGCTGAGGACATTTTTGGATTAGAAGAAGCTACACAAAACAAACACTGGTCTTGCAGAATACCAATAATCGATGCACGAGTAAAGCCTCATCACGCACCTGCTATGCAAATGCCTGATGAAATTATACAAATGGCACAACAAAAGATAAATAATGCTTTATGAGAAACAAGATTTTACTTTTAGGTTCAGGTGAGTTGGGTAAAGAATTAGTCATAGCCTTGCAACGTCTTGGTCAATACATTATCGCAGTCGATAACTATGAAAATGCTCCTGCTATGCAGGTAGCTCACGAATACGAAATTATTGATATGCTTGATGGTGATGCTCTTGATGCTTTAGTAGAAAAACACCAACCTGATTTAATAGTGCCTGAAGTAGAGTCAATTCGTACCGAACGATTTTACGAATATGAAAAACAAGGCTTCAAAGTAATACCATCTGCCAAGGCGGCTAACTTCACCATGAATAGAAAGGCAATCAGAGATTTAGCGGCTATAGAACTTGGTGTTAAAACAGCTCAATATCGCTATGCTACTAGCTATGAAGAGCTTAAGGCAGGTGTTGAGATATGTGGTATGCCATGTGTAGTAAAGCCTTTGATGTCTAGCTCGGGCAAAGGTCAATCTGTTATAAAGACAGAAGCTGATATCCAAACAGCTTGGGATTATGCTATGGAGGGTTCAAGGGGTGACTTGAAAGAAGTTATTGTTGAAGAATTTATTGATTTCGATTTTGAAATTACGTTACTAACCCTCACTCAGAATAATGGCAATACCTTATTTTGTCCTCCAATAGGACATAGACAAGAAAGAGGCGACTATCAAGAAAGTTGGCAACCTATGGCTATGAGCGATGCTCACTTATCTGAAGCACAAGAAATGGCCCAAAAAGTGACTACATCTTTAAAAGGTTCAGGAATTTGGGGTGTTGAATTTTTTATTGGAAAGAGTGGAGTTTATTTTTCTGAGTTATCACCTCGCCCACACGATACAGGAATGGTTACATTAGCTAATACTCAAAATTTCTCTGAATTTGAGTTACATGCTAGAGCTATTTTAGGAATTCCAGTTAAAGAAATTACGTTATTAAAAAATGGTGCTAGCGCTGTTATATTAGCTGATAAGGATAATACTTCCTTACCCATTTTCTCAGGCCTAGAACAAGCGTCACTTTTTTCAAATTCAGATTTTAAGATTTTTGGAAAACCCACTTCTCGTCCGTACAGAAGGATGGCAGTAGCTTTGAGTTATGGAGTGAATGAAAACACTGATAGTTTGGTAGAAAGAGCAAAACAAGTAGCAAATACTATTTCTGTTAGTTAGTCAAAATACAGGTTTATTTTCTTATATTTAAATAAACTATTAACGAGTTGGAAAATATATTAGAAAATTTAATAGTATTTCTGCCTTTCATTCCTGTGTTTTTCACCCTTTATGGTCTTATTACTAAGAGTAGAGTTTTCTTTTTAATAGGGTATACTATTTTCGCTTTTTTTATTATAGTTTCTGAATATTTATTTTAATGTTTAGAAAATGATTTTATGCATGTTATAATATCAATTCTTTTTTAATACAATTGATTGTTTCTTACCCTACTATTTTACGTTTTGATGGGTCTCGCGTATTCAAGTCTTTTATATTAAAATCATGTGTGTTATTTTTTTTTACAAATACAGTTGGAATATTTGTAGTGTATAACAATCCTCTAATCAATAATTTTGGAATTTTATTTCATAGCTTTTTTATTGTGGCTGCTATTATTTACTACTTCATAATTCTATCAAATAGCATATTGTTATATGATAGTGATAGGAATTATACTTTTAGGGATACTCAATAATGTTGAGTGTTGTTTTTATGTTAATGGTTGAATTTATTTACCAACTTTTGAATATATGGAGTCTGTCGCTACTTTTTTACCTATAATACCTGTTCTTCTAACTGCTTTTGGTGTGCTTAAAAAGAAACGTTTTTTCTTTTTATTAGGATACACACTTTATTCTTTAATGGTAGTGACTGCGGAGTTATATTCTTATGCTTCTTCTGGAGATTTTTCTCATTTTATGATAGCTTCTTTATTTTTCGCGCAACTTATAATAGCTTTTCCTAATAAATTAAACGACGACGGTTCTAAGGTGTTTAAGTTGTTTACTATCAAATTGTTTCTATGTTTAGTCGTAATAAATATCATAGGTGTATTAGTTGTTTTAAATGATCCGATAGTTAATGATATATGTGCGTATTATCATGCTTTACTTGCATTTTTACCAATAGTTGTCATCTTCTTAATGTTAATTAATAGAATTCCTGTTCAAGAAAATAAGTAATAGGTTTTTAGTTTGATTTTGGCTACTTCGTTTTTCCTAATACATAGCCAATAACTCCACCCATAATAGCTGCAGTGATACTGCCAATAACAAGGTCAGTAAAAAAGTGTTCTAGGTTAAATGCTTTCGATGAATACATAAAAAAGTTCATGCTAAGACTGTTGAGGAAGCCTAAAATAAGCCCAGCAATAGCTCCACCTTTTAAAGTACTTATACTTGCCCATTGCTTATAGATGTAGGTGTAAAGGAAAGCATAAACAAAACAACCAATAAAAATAAACGAGATTGCATTTTCGCCTTTACTAGGATAAATTTCTGTGAAAAGAATACCGTAAAATAACCAGCCGAGTAAAAAATAAGTAATTGTTCCTGCGATTGCAGATAGAATAAAAGATTTAGAAGTCATGTTTTTAAAGTTTTAAGTTCTTTAAAATATAGTAAAAACAGTAAATAAATGCTAATTGATCCTTTTAAACTAAAATGGCTTAAGACTTCTTTTTCTTGTTTTTAAAGTGTTTTTTGCTTTTAAAATGACGATTTTTAAACTTCTTTTTGCCACCACTTCTTTTATCTGTGTTGTATGCGGGTGCTGGTTCAAAACCGTTTGGCAATGGTGTTTTGTCTAGGGTGCGTTCTATCAGATCTTCTATTTGTTTAAACTTCAAACACTGCTCACCATTAATAAAAGTTATTGCTTCTCCTTTTCTATCGGCTCTTGCTGTTCTGCCTATACGATGAACGTAATCTTCAGCATCATTAGGCACCTCATAATTAATTACCAACTCTATACCTTTTATATCTATCCCTCTTGAAAGAATATCTGTAGCGACTAGGATTTTCACTTTTTTATTCTTGAAGTCTAAAAGTACTTTTTCTCTTTCTTCTTGGTCTAAGTCCGAATGTATGTCGTGTGCTGGTAATTTAGCTTTTACTAAACTTCGTGTCAATTCCTTAACACTTTTTTTAGTTGAGCAAAATATCAATACATGATTCAAGTCTTTATCTTTAAGAATTTCTTTTGTTAAAGCTATTTTTTGCCTGTCATGAACCATGTAGGCTCGTTGTGTGATTCCTGCTGCAGGTTTAGAAATGCTTAAGCTAATACTAACTGGATTAACTAAAATATCACTTGCCAATTTTCTAATCTTTGGCGGCATAGTGGCTGAAAACATTAGGTTTTGTCTTTGCTTAGGTAGTTTTTTAGCGATATCCATAATGTCATCGTAAAAACCCATATCTAACATTCTATCCGCTTCGTCCAATATAAAGTGTTTAACGCCTGAAGCATCAAAATAATTGAATTTCATATGTGCCAATAATCGACCTGGAGTACATACTAAAATATCAGAGCCATTTTTTATAGCATTTTTTTGAGCATCAAAATCTGAGCCTGTACCTCCTCCATAAATAGGGAATGATGACGCATTAGTAAAATAACTAAAGCCTTCAATTTGACGGTCTATTTGCAAAGCCAACTCTCGAGTAGGCGATATAATGATAGTATTTATCTTAGCGGTATTGCCTTTGCAAAGTTTGTTGAGGATGGGTAAAACAAAAGCTGCTGTTTTGCCTGTTCCTGTTTGAGCACAGGCAATCATATCTTTATTTTTTAAAATAGCAGGTATAGCTTGTTCTTGTATGGGTGTGGGTTTTTCAAAACCCATCATATCTAATCCTTCTTGTAGTTGTGGTTCGAATCCTAAGTCGCTAAAAATCATTGTTGTCGTTGTCTTACTGCCTCATATAATATTACACCAGCAGAAACGGAGACATTTAATGAACCGATGGTACCCATCATAGGGATTTTTGTTTTGTGAGTACATAATTTAAGGTACTCTTCAGAAATGCCATCTTCTTCAGAACCCATAATAATGGCAGTAGGTAAGGTGTAGTCGGGGCTATAAATAAGCTCTTCAGTCTTTTCTGTACAAGCTACAACTTGAATCCCACTATTTTTTAAAAAGTCTATAGTAGCTTTCAGATTAAATTCTCTGCAAATAGGTATGCTGCTCAGCGCACCTGCAGAGGTTTTCATAGCATCACCATTAATAGCTGCGCTACCACGTTCAGGAACTATGATGGCATGAACACCGGAGCATTCGGCACTTCTCACAATGGCACCAAAATTCCTTACATCAGTTACTCTATCCAGAACTAGAAATAAAGGCACTTTGCCTTCTTCAAAAAGTTGTGGTATTACATTTTCAGTTCTGTGAAAAGTAATCGGTGAAACAAAGGCAAATACACCTTGATGGTTTTTGCGAGTCAGACGATTTAATTTTTCTACTGGTACATGTTTGTAATTTACACGGTGTTTTTTAACTAATTCCCAAAGTTCTGGAAAGATATCTCCTTTCAATCCTTTTTGTATGAAAAGTGTGTCGATTTCTTGCCCAGCCGTTATTGCTTCTATGATTGGGCGAAGTCCAAAAATAGCATTTTCATATCTAGTTATCTTCATCGTTATTTGCTCGGTCTATAATGTTTTGCGGAAGACTCTTTTTAGTTTTAGCTCCCAAATCTTTTAAATTTTCTATTTTCTTGATGATATTACCTCTACCATCTGTTAGCTTGTTCATTGCGTCTTCATAACTGTCTTTAGAGCTTTTTAAGCTTTTCCCTACCTTTATGAGGTCTTGAACAAAGCCCTCGAATTTATCATACAATAAGCCTCCTTCTTTAGCAATTTCCAAAGCGTTTCTTTTTTGGTCTTCTTGTTTCCATATGGAAGCTACAGTACTAAGTGTGGCTAAAAGAGTAGACGCTGATACCAATACAATATTTTTTTCAAGACCATTTATGTAAAGATTTTTATCCTCATTGAGTGCTAACATTAGAGCAGGTTCATTGGGGATAAACATCAATACATGATCTGGAGCATTGATTCCGTAAAGGTTTGGATAATCTTTATCGCTTAACTCCATATAGTGTCTTTTGATACTGTCTAAATGTCTTTTTATGGCTTGCTGTTCTGTTATATCATCTTCAGCATTGTAATAGTCTACATAAGCTGTAAGAGAAACTTTTGAATCGATAATAAGGTGTTTATTATCAGGCAAGTAGATGATAAAATCAGGTTTTTTTAATTTGCCCTCGTCATCTTTGTAACCACCTTGAGTGCTAAAGTGAACACCATTGGATAACCCTGACTTTTCAAGTAATAGCTCTAGTCTGTTTTCTCCCCAATCACCTTGAGTTTTGGAGTCACCTTTCAAAGCATTAGTTAAGTTCAAGGCATCCTGACTTAGCTTGTTATTCAATGATTCTAAGCTATTGATTTTTTGCATTAGCATTGCATTTCTTTCAACACCTTTCTCATTGGTGTCTTCAACCTTCTTTTTAAATTTTTCTATTTGCTCGCTAAGTGGGTTAAGAAGGGTGTCAATTTGTTCCTTATTTTGTTTTTTAAATTTTTCAGAATTAAGATCTAGAATTTTGTGAGCTAAATTTTCAAACTCCTTAGTTAGTCTTTCTTCTGTTTCTTCTTTCGATTCTTGAGTTTCTAAAATTTTTTCATTTAAAATTTTGATACGTTCTTCTTTGGCGCTGAGTTCAGACTTTAAATTGATAATTTGCTGAACTAAATCATCATTTTTAGAGTTGTCAAGATCCGATCCTTTGGATTTGTTTTGATAAGCAATCCAAGCAAAGCCGATAATTAGTAATGCTATTGTTATTATAAATTCCATAAATAGTGTGGCTAATTTAAGCTTAATTATCTAAGATGAGAACTTTTGTTCCAATCTTTGTATTAGAGTAGAGTTCTATGACATCTTTATTAAGCATTCTAATACAGCCATGTGATGCAGGTGTTCCTATTTTACCTTCTTCTGAGGTGCCGTGTATGTATATGTAGCGTTCAAAAGAATCTACATTGCCTCCTTTGTTGATGTTTTTTTCAGACCCACTTAGCCATAATATTCTAGTAGTAATATCATCTGTTTTTGAAGTGGTTGTGTCTGAATATATTGTAGCTATTTGCCCATAAAAAACCCTACCAATCATTCTACCATTTAGTGGAGTTTTTGCACCATGTTTCTCTTTAATATAATGTAGCCCATGTGGCGTCATATCACTATTCTTGACATTACCAATGCCTTTTTTGGCGGTAGAGACAGGGTATGTTATTATAATCGAATTTTCAGAAATAACATACATTTTTTGATTTTTCACAGAAACATATATTATCTCGTCGAATGTTTGACCTTTCTTTTTCTCGCAATAGTTATTTACTCTATCTATAATACTTTCGTTAGTAGATAATGAAACTAATAAAGTGATGAAAAGTATTATTTGTCCCATTTAATTTGATTTTTACCTAAACGATTAAGTATTTCGTTGGTTTTTGAAAAATGGTTACATCCAAAAAAACCTGAATGCGCAGAGAATGGAGAGGGGTGAGCTGCGGTTAGGATATGATGTTTTTCACTATCTATCAGTTGTGCTTTATTTTGAGCAAACCGCCCCCAAAGTAAAAAAATAAGATTCTCTTTCTTTTCAGATAATATTCGAATAATGGCGTCTGTAAATTCTTCCCATCCTTTCTTTTGATGCGACCCTGCTTGTCTTGCTCTAACCGTAAGTGTAGCATTCAGCATTAGCACTCCTTGTTCAGCCCAATGCTCGAGATTACCTGACGAAGGGATTTCGAGGCCTAAATCTTGTTTAATTTCTTTAAAGATATTTTGAAGAGATGGTGGAGGTTTTATTCCGTCAGCAACAGAAAAACATAAGCCGTTAGCTTGATTTGGTCCGTGATAAGGGTCTTGTCCAATTATCACAACATTAACGTTGTCGAATGGGCAAAGATTAAATGCTGAAAAGATGTGTTTACCAGCCGGGTAAATGACATGATTTTTCTTTTCTTCTTTGAGAAATTTTATAAGATTAATAAATGATTCAGACTGAAAACTATCATTAAGAATGTCTTTCCAACTTGACTCTATTTGTACGGGTTTATTATTCACTTTTCAAAGATAGCGGATTGAACTAGTTTTCAAAAATAAATTGCGTAAATTTGTACTTGTTAAAGTATTACAATTTTATGCATTTATGAAAAAGATTATTTTAGTTTCTTTCCTGTTTTTTTCCATTACTTTTTGCTTATCATCTTGTGGTGTTACTGAGCCTTGTCCTAATTATTCCAAAGTATCTACCTCTCAAAAAGATATTAGTTAAATGAATTGGATAAGCCTATCTCAATCGTCTGAACTGGACAACATAAAACAAGATTCTTTTCAGAATAGCCAGTATATTTTCAAGCACAGTACTCGTTGTTCTATCAGTAAAATGGTGTTATCTCGTTTTGAATCATCTAATGAAGCAGAGTCTGTATCTGTCTATTTACTTGATTTATTATCATACAGAGATTTGTCAAATCAAATAGCAGAAGATTTTAATGTTATTCATGAGTCACCACAACTCTTAATTATAAAAAATGGAGAATGTTATTCACATTCTTCACACACATCAATACATCAGCTTAATCTTTTCGAATAAATATAATGAGTGAGCAAAACATTCAAAGAAAGCCAAAATGGCTTAGAGTAAAGTTGCCTACCGGCAAAAATTATAAACATGTAAGAAAGCTTGTTTCTGATAACAAACTGCATACTATTTGTGAGAGCGGAAACTGTCCTAATATGGGAGAGTGTTGGGGTGAAGGTACAGCTACTTTCATGATTCTTGGGAATATATGCACACGTTCTTGTGGCTTTTGTGCCGTGGCAACGGGCAGACCTTTGCCAGTAGATTGGGAGGAGCCTGAAAAAGTTGCGGAATCTGTTCGTCTTATGGAAGTAAAACATTGTGTCATTACTTCGGTAGATAGAGATGAATTACCTGATGGAGGCTCATTGATTTGGGTGGAAACTGTAAAGGCAGTAAGAAGAAAAAGCCCAGGCACAACAATGGAAACACTAATACCTGATTTTAAAGGAATTAAAGAACAGGTTCAACGCATTATAGATGTAGCACCTGAAATAGTTTCTCACAATATTGAAACGGTAAGAAGACTTACAAAAGAAGTAAGAATTCAAGCCAAATACGATAGAAGCCTTGCTGTTCTGAAACAATTGAAAGAAGGCGGAATGCGAACTAAGTCTGGAATAATGCTTGGTTTAGGCGAGACAGAAGATGAAGTTATCCAAACTATGGATGATTTACGTTCCGTAGGTGTTGATATTATGACCATTGGCCAATACTTGCAGCCAACTCCTAAGCATTTGCCAGTTAAAGAGTTTGTTACTCCAGAGCAATTTGAAAAATATAAGCAAATAGGATTGAGCAAGGGTTTCCGATTCGTTGAGAGTTCGCCACTAGTAAGGTCTTCGTATCGAGCAGAAAAACATATGGCATAAAATAATTTTCAGTCTATTACATATGATAGAAATAATTTGTAAATTTAACCCTCTAAAATTAAATCAATAAAGAATGAAAAATATTATCATATCTTCAATTTCATTAGTTCTCTTAACTTTCTTATTTGTTGATATTTCTCAACAAGACAAACAAAGTTATATCCCTATTAATGAAAGAATCACAGAACCTACTTATGGTGCTAAAGGGGCATTGGAATACTTACACCGTTTAAAAGCTAATGCAGATGGAGAAATTCCAGTCGAAGCTGTTTTAAAAGCCCGTGAGCAAGTTCAAGCTAGAAAAGGTTCAAGAAGTGCTGCTTCTAATACTACTTTATTATGGACAGAAATGGGGCCGGATAATGTAGGGGGTAGAACTCGTGCAATTCTTATTGATAAAGATAATTCTGATTTAATCTACGCTGGTGGTGTTTCTGGCGGATTATGGAAGTCGACCAATGGTGGTTTGTCTTGGAAAATTATTCCGGGTACAGATCAACTCGAATTTTCTGGTGTAGTAAGTATATGTCAAACAACCAATGGTGATATTTATTTCGGAACAGGCGAAGGAGCTACTTCAAATATGGGTGGTGCGTCTAATGGCGCTTCTGCTTTTATTGGTGGTGGTATCTACAAATCTACAGATGGTATAACTTTCACTCAATTGGAATCTACTGCTCCTAGTAATCTTATTTCTTCTAGCTTTGATTTTGCATCTGTTACAGAAATGGCGGCACACAAGACTGATCCTAACACTGTATTTGCTGCAACAAGACGAGGTGTCAAGGTAAGTACTGACGGAGGTCAATCTTGGCAAGCAGGCGTAGTTAGTGCAGCAGAATTTTTGGATGTAGAGGTAGCTATTGATGGTTCTGTATTTGCTAGTACTGCCAACGCAATTTTTTATTCTGAAGATGGAACTGCAGGAAGTTTTAACCAACTTACTTCTGTAGGAGCTGCTTTTGGTGGTGGATCAGGAAGAATTGAAATGGCTTTATCTCCTTCAGATGTAAATTACATATACGCTGTTTTCTCAAATCAAGGTGGTTTAGGAAGATATAAAGGGATTTTCCGCTCTACTGACAAAGGTGAAACGTGGGAAATGATTTTACCAGGTTGGTCGGGAACAACTGCTCCAACCTACAATATTTTTAATCAACAAGCTAATTATGCTATGTCAATAGCTGTTGACCCTCAAAATAAAGATAGAATACTTGTAGGTGGTTTAGATTTATGGGAATACGAATACGGTGTTGGTATAGAGCCTATTTCGTATTGGGCAATTTCTGAATCTGTACCTTTCTACGTTCATGCTGATCATCACGAAATATTATTTGATGAAAACAACCCTGGACGTATTTTCTTTGGACATGACGGCGGAGTATCTAGATCTGATGACAATGCTGAATCTTTTGTAACGGCGAACCGTGGATACGGTGTTACTCAGTTTTATACTGTTGATTACTCCAAAGATGGAAAAGTAATTGGTGGAACTCAAGATAACGGTACACAATACATTAGTTTTTTCAATAATATTTCTGAAAAGAACGCTATAGAAATCGCTGGTGGTGATGGTGGTTATACTCAAATCTCATACATTAATCCTGATGTTATATTTTCAGAAAGTCAAAATGGAACAGCTAGACGTTCTGCTGATGCTGGATTAACTAACGGAACTATTGAGAACTTCCTCGGAGACACTCTTGCAGGTTTAGAAGAAACTGCTGATGATGAAGGCAATAATGGTTTGTTTGCTACCTTCATAAACCCTATGCATTTATGGGAAGAAGTGGATGCAGATGGAAACCCTATTGATACAAGTATGTTCTTTGCAGCAACAACAGAAATTACTACATCGGGATCTGATTATTGTGTCTATATGACTAAACAAGCTTTAGACTTTAGTATTACCCCAAGATGGTTTCAAGTGACTCCAAGATATTCTTCTCCTATTGAAAGGATATCAGTAACTGCGGATGGAAACAATATGTTTTTCTCTGTAGGTAACAGCCTTTACAGAACAGATAATCTCAACCTGAATGTTGACACTATTAAAGACAACTATAAATTTTTAGATGTTGGTGATACTAACGATGACCCTAACGGTGATAATGCTAATGCAGTAGTAAATACAATTAAATTAAATACCACTTTCCAATATACTGTTACTGACGTTGCAGTAGATCCTAACGACAAAAATAATATTGTAGTAACGGTTGGTGGATACGGATCACATGATCATGTTTATAAGTCAACTAATGCTATGTCTGATAACCCTACATTTACTGCTATACAAGGTAACCTGCCAGATATGCCAGTTTACTCGGCTGTAATTGATGTTAACAATGCTAGTAACATTGTTATTGGTTCAGAATTTGGCGTTTGGTCTACTATAAATGGTAGTACTTGGACACTAGAGGATGATGGTTTACCAATTGTTCCTTGTCATATGTTACGTCAGCAATACTTACCAGGGGTAAATAAAGGCGTTATATATGTAGGAACGCATGGACGTGGTTTATTCAAATCTAGTAATACATCTTCTGTTTTCGATTATACTTCAGACCAAACGATTGATGTTAATTTACTATCAATCTATCCTAACCCTGCTGAGTCGTTCATAAATATTGATATGAGCTCCGATGCAAGAATTTTCGATGTTCAAATCATTGATTTAATGGGTAAAGAAGTGTATAACACGGATAATTTATCAACAAATAAAATTGATATTTCATCTTTTGAAACGGGTAACTACATTATAGTTGTCAATTCTGATGCTGGAAAACAATTAGGTAAATTTGTTAAAACAAAATAAGATGTAAATCTTTTTGGAAAAGCTCTACATTTAGTAGAGCTTTTTTTTTCTATACTTTATGAAAATAAGAGTAGCAATAAATGGTTTTGGAAGGATTGGTAGAATCTTTCTTCGTTCGGTTTTAAATCATCCATATGTTGAGGTAGTAGCGATTAATGATTTATCCTCTTCTAAAACGATGTCACACCTTTTTAAATATGATTCTATTCACAGAACGTTTGAAGGTCAAGTTTCTTGTAATGAAAATTCAATTATTGTTAACGATCAAAGTATTCATTATAGTTCAATTTCAAATCCTGAAAAATTACCTTGGAATGAATTAAATATAGACATTGTTATTGAATGTACTGGACTATTTAAATCTAAAGAATTAGCATCTCAACATTTAAAGGCTGGAGCAAAAAAGGTTATCATTTCAGCACCGCCATTAGATAGTGGTATTAAAACTATTGTTATGGGCGTTAACGATAATTTGATTGATGGTACTGAAACAATCATTTCAAATGCTTCGTGTACGACAAATAGTGCTGCTCCGATGATTCAATTAATAAATCATCATATGGGTATTGAGAGTGCTTATATCACAACTATTCATTCATATACTACGGATCAGAGATTACACGATTCACCTCATAATGATTTAAGAAGAGCTAGAGCAGGAGCGACCTCTATTGTTCCTACCACAACAGGTGCTGCTAAAGCTATTACAAAAATTTTTCCTGAATTGGTTGGTAAAATGGGTGGTTGTGGTATTAGAGTACCTGTTCCTGATGGCTCACTAACAGATATTACATGTATAGTGAGTAAAAACACTTCAGTCGCTGAGATTAACGATTTGTTTAAGAACTCAGCTAAAGGGTCGTTATTTGGAATTCTCAGTTTTATAGAAGACCCTATTGTTTCTGTTGATATTTTAGGCAATAAACACTCTTGTGTTTTTGATTCCCAATTAACGTCCGTAATTGGTAAAATGGTAAAGGTTGTAGGCTGGTACGATAATGAAGTGGGTTATTCTAATCGATTGATTGACTTGGTTACTAAAATTAGTAACGCTTAAGCTCTAATTTTTCTCCGTCAAAAACAGCATAGCTATTATAATTCACCCACTCTCCTAAATTGATATATGAGGTGTTATCACCTAGGTCTTCTTCTAATGGAAGATGTCTGTGTCCAAAAACAAAGTAATCTACTTCAATAGTCTTCTTTTTTTCTTTGCAGAATTGGGTTAACCACTCTTTTTCACCATGATAGGTTTCATCTTTTTGACCGTTTGCAATTCTACTTTTCTTGGACCAATATTCTGCTATTGAAATGCCTAAATTTGGATGAATTCTCTCAAATAGCCATTGACATATCTTATTTTCAAATATTTTTTTAATGATTTTGTAGCCTTTATCGCCAGGGCCTAAACCATCGCCATGACCAATAAAAAATCGCTTCCCTTTTAAAGACACTTCAATAGGTTCTCTGTAAATAGTAGCGTTTATCTCTTCTTCTAAATAGTCAAAAAGCCACATATCATGATTGCCAGTAAAAATATGAATAGGGATACCTGAGTCGCTTATTTCGGCTAATTTACCTAGTAAACGTACATAGCCTTTTGGAACAGCTTTTTTGTATTCAAACCAAAAATCAAATATATCTCCTACTAGAAAAATGGCTTCAGCATCAGCTTTAATTTCGTTTAACCATTGTACAAAGAGTCTTTCACGTTCTAAACTTTTTTCTTTGTTAGGAACGCCTAAATGTAGGTCTGATGCGAAATATATTTTACTCAAAGATTTCTTTTAATTTATTAGCTAATATAGTACCTCTTAAATTACGAGCAATGATTACACCGTTTTTATCAATTAAAAAGGTAGATGGTATACTTGAAATACCATATTCTTCACAAACAGATGATTCAAAACCTTGTAATTCGCTGACTTGTCTCCATTCTAAACCATCTTGTTCAATAGCTTTTATCCAATCTGATTTAGCATCTATTTTTTGTGTTGTATCATCTAGTGAAATGCCTATAATTTCTAAGCCCTTTGTATTATAAGTTTTGTACAATTCAACAACTAATGGGTTTTCTCTTCTGCAAGGTACACACCATGAAGCCCAAAAATCTAGAAGTACATAAGAACCTCTCAAAGAGGACAATTCAAATTGTTGACCATTACTATCTTTAATAGAAAAGTTAGGTGCTTGTACGCCAATAGCCGTGTTTTGCTCACTTAAGACTTTATCTTTTACATCCTTTATCCATAAATTATCTGGATATATGGAGTCTAATTTTGTAGATACTTTTTTATAATACTCAAAATTTTCAGCGACATCACCTAACTGCTGTAAAGCGATAAGGTTAATGAACAAATTGGTGTTATTATCGATAAATAGTTTGATGTCTTCTTTTTGTTGAAGCATGATATCGTCGTATTTTTCTCGTATTCTTTCCAGTACTATTTCTTCTTCAACCGTACCAACAGACTTTTGATAAATGATTCTTAATGAATCCGTTTTTGGCTGAATAGAGTTTATAATTTCAAGTAATCTTTCATTACCTTCCACTTCTGCAGATCCACTTGCGTTAAAGTTAACTAGATTTGAAGCATCGGCATTAAATACAATAGTGTCTCCTAATTGCAAGGCTATCAAAGCATAGTTTTTATCAGAAAGTGATATACGATAAAAGTTTATGGAATCGGCTCTATATTGAAATGAGAAGCTTTCGTTATTGATTTGACATGAATCTACTTTTTGAATATCTTTAAGAGATAGTTTTTCCAAAAACACCCATTCTCCATCTTTTGCATTTGTAATAGTCCCGCTTACGGTATCGTCAATTACAGAACATGCAGATAAGATGGCTATGCTTAGAAATAGTATTAAATTCTTAATCATTGCTTATTCTTCTAATGCTTCTCTTACGAGTTGGTTAGCTACTTTTGGGTCTGCTTTTCCCCTAGATAGTTTCATAACTTCACCCATAAACAGACCAATAAGTCCTTTTTTACCACCTTTATATTCTTCAACCTTTTCGGGGTATTTTTCTAGTGCTTGTTGAACAAAAGCTTGTAAAGTATCGGTGTTACTTTCTTGAATCCAATTGTTTTCCTTGGCGATTTCTTCTGGCGATAAATCATTTTCAAGAAGTTTGCCAAAGACTTTTTGTGTCGCTACAGAGTTACTTATTTTACCATCATCAACCATTTTTATTAGTTGGGATAGTCGTTTAGCAGATATGCTAAATTGACTCATTTCGATAGCATTTTCATTGAGGTGGGACTTAACACTACCATTTACAAAATTGGCTGCTGCTTTGTAATTTTTTGTGTGTTGACATAAATCATTAAAGTACAATGCGATTTCTTTCTCTTCAATAATAACATTGGTATCGTATTCGGAAAGACCAAATTCGTTAGTGAATTTTGAAAATAACTCTTTTGGCAATGGAGGTAGGGTGCTTTTGATTTCCTCAATATAATCTTGGGTAACCATTATTGGTTGTAAATCTGGTTCAGGAAAATACCTATAATCGTTGGCATCTTCTTTGCTTCTCATTAAAGATGTTGTTCCTGTATTGGCATTAAAACTTCGTGTTTGTTGCTCGACTACACCGCCATTTTCCAAAATGTCTATCTGACGATCCATCTCGTGTTCAATGGCTCTTTTAACATTTCTTAAAGAGTTCATATTTTTTACTTCGGCTCTATTGCCAAAGGTTTTACTTCCTTTGAGCATAACCGAAATATTAGCATCACATCTCAAGCTACCTTCTTCCAAATTACCATCGCAAATATCCAAATAGCGAACGAGTTTTCTGACTTCAGCAAGGTATTGGTAAGCTTCATCTGAAGAACGAATATCGGGTTCAGAAACTATTTCAATAAGAGCTACGCCAGCTCTATTTAAATCTACTAATGAATTGAAAGGGTCAAGGTCGTGGATACTTTTACCTGCATCTTCCTCCATATGTATTCGGGTGATGTTAATTGTTTTGTTATTACCTTCAGCATCTTTAACATTTATACTACCGCCGTTACATATTGGGGTTGTGTCTTGAGTAATTTGATATCCTTTTGGTAAATCAGGGTAGAAGTAATTTTTACGAGCATATTCATTACGTTCTCTAATTATTGAGCCACAAGCAATACCCATCTTTACTGCGTATTCAATAACTTTTTTGTTGCTTTTGGGTAGGGTGCCAGGGTGTCCCAATGTAACGGGGCTAGTTTGAGTATTTGGTCCAGCACCATATTCCGTAGAATCGTTACAATAGGCTTTTGTATTAGTAGAAAGCTGTGCATGAACTTCTAGTCCAACAACTAGTTCGTATTTATCTCTCAGACTGCTCATCGCTTAATTTTGTGTAAATATAATTAAAGTAATTCTTCTAATGTTTGTTCGATTGCTACTATAGTTTCATCCAGCAATTCTTTGGTGTGTGTGGTTGATAAAAATAAAGTTTCGAAGGCAGAGGGGGCAAAATAGACACCTCTTTGTAACACACCATGAAACAGCTTTTTGAAAAAATCGGCATTAGCTTGACAGGCATCATCAAAGTTATTTACTTTTTTAACATCAAAATGAAAACTGATCATTGAGCCGACTCTGTTTATTGTATAGCTTAGTTTTTTATTTTCAAAAACTCGTCTTAATTCTTTTTCAAAGTATGCTGTGTTTTCTTCTAATAGTTTATAAATATCTGGGTTTTCATTTAACTCTTTGAGTAGCGTGTAACCACAACCCATAGCAATAGGATTACCACTTAATGTTCCGGCTTGATATACCGGTCCAACAGGGGCGACCATATTCATAATTTCTTTTTTACCCCCAAACGCTCCTACAGGCAAGCCACCTCCAATTATTTTGCCAAGGGTTACCATATCTGGCGTTACGCTGTAGTATTCACTTGCTCCACCTTTGGCTAATCTGAAACCTGTCATTACCTCATCAAAAATGAGGACGATTTGGTGTTGATCGCATAAATCTCTCAAACCTTCTAAAAAGCCTTTTTTAGGAGGGATACAACCCATATTGCCTGCTACTGGCTCAAGTATTATGGCAGCTATTTCGTTTGGGTTTTGTTCTATAATTTTTTCTACAGCTTTCAAGTCATTATAAGGAGCGAGTAGGGTGTCTTGAGCCGTTCCTTTAGTTACGCCTGGACTATTAGGTACACCTAAAGTAATAGCCCCACTTCCAGCTTTTATTAGAAAAGCATCAGCATGTCCGTGATAATTACCTTCAAATTTGATAAACTTTTCTTTGTTGGTATATCCTCGTGCTACACGAATGGCACTCATACACGCTTCTGTTCCTGAATTAGTCATTCTAACTTTTTCAACAGCTGGAACCATGTCACAAATCAGTTCTGCAATATCAGCTTCTAATTCTGTTGGTGCACCAAATGAGGTGGTGTTATTAGTAGCTTCTTTTAGCGTTTTTACTATGGGATCGTGACAGTGTCCTAAAATCATTGGTCCCCAAGAACCGATATAGTCTATGTACTCTTTTCCATCAACATCTGTGAGAATAGATCCTTTAGCTGATTTGAAAAATAAAGGAGTGCCACCAACAGATCGAAAAGCTCTCACTGGTGAGTTTACCCCACCTGGTATATATAATTGTGCTCTTTCAAAGAGTAATTCGCTTTTATTCATTATTTAAAAGTTTAGCGGCTTCTTTAGCAAAGTAGGTAGCAATGAGTTTTGCTCCTGCTCTTTTGAAACCTATTAGCGATTCCATCATGACTTTTTCGTGGTCTAGCCAACCTTTTTGGCTAGCTGCTTTTATCATAGCGTATTCGCCCGATACTTGATAAACACTTACAGGCACATCAAATTGATTGCTGATTTGTTTAACCATATCCAAATAAGGCATACCTGGCTTAACCATTATAATATCAGCACCTTCATCAATATCGTTATCTACCTCTGCCATAGCTTCTGATGCATTTGCTGAATTCATCTGATAGGTTTTTTTGTTTCCAAAACCTGGTGCTGAGTCTAAAGCATCTCTGAAAGGTCCGTAAAATGATGAAGCGTATTTTACGCTATAGGACATTATACCAACATTAGGATATCCTTCATCCTCTAGTTTTTCTCTTATCGCACCAATACGTCCGTCCATCATGTCAGATGGAGCAACCATATCAACACCTGCTTCGGCGTGTGTTAAGGCCATTTCTGCTAGAACTTCAATGGTTTGGTCATTGACTATTTCTTGACCATCAACAATACCATCGTGACCGTGCATAGAGTAGGGGTCTAGAGCAACGTCACTCATAAGATACATCATTGGCACTTCAGATTTAAGAAGTCGAATTGCTCTTTGCATTAACCCATCTGTGTTTATGGCTTCTTTGCCTTCATTATCTTTGAGAGAGTCTTCAATTTTAGCAAAGAGTAGGGCCGAACGTATGCCTAATTCATAACAGTCTTTAGCCTCTTTGATTAGTAAGTCTAATGTATAGCGAAAATAGCCCGGCATAGAGGCTATTTCTTCTTTTTTATTTTCTCCTTCCATAAAGAAAAGTGGAACAATAAAATTGCTAGGGTGAAGTCTGTTTTCTTGTACCATTTCTCTTATGGCACTATTTTTTCTCAATCGTCTATTTCTATTTTCTGGAAACATAGTATTTGAATTAGATCCAATCTTTGGGATTTTTTAATACTTCAATTAGTTTTTCTTCTGGACTATTTTTTTCAGGCTGATGGTTGTATTCCCACCTTACGGTAGAGGGTAAGCTCATAAGTATAGATTCTGTTCTTCCTTTTGTCTTAATGCCGAAATGGGTACCTCTATCATGTAATAAGTTAAATTCAACATATCGACCTCTACGTATCTCTTGCCAAACTTTTTCTTTTTCGCTGTAACTTTCGTTTTTATGTTTTTCTACTATGGGTAAGTATGCGTCTAAAAAGGCATTACCTGAGTCTATGCTGAAATTCATAATTTCTTCCATAGTGGTGTGCTCGTCTTCTTTTTGATAATCGAAGAAAATACCACCTATACCTCTGCATTCATCTCTGTGCGAGTTGTAGAAATAAGTGTCGCATTCTTTTTTAAATCTAGGGTAATAACTTGTATCGTACTTGTCACAAACAATTTTATTAATTTGATGAAAATGTACAGCATCATTTTCGTCAAGGTAGTAGGGAGTAAGATCTGTGCCACCACCGAACCAGGCTGTTTTTATTGCACCCGATTGGTCGTACATCTCAAAATACCGCCAATTAGCGTGTACTGTAGGTACTTTAGGACTAATTGGGTGAATAACCAATGATAGACCACAGGCGTAAAATGTAGCTTCATCAACTTTAAATTTTTCTTTGAATAGTTGAGGTAAATCGCCGTGAACAACAGATACATTTACACCACCTTTTTCGATGACTTTTCCATTATTGAGAATACGGGTTTTGCCACCTCCACCACCTTCTCTTTCCCATTTATCTTCAACAAACCTACCTAATCCATCAGATTGTTCTAAGCCATTACATATTCGATTTTGCAAATCAAAAATATGAGCTTCGAATATTTCTTTAGTTGGCATTAGGCGGAATAGTTTTTTATTGCGTTTATAAACACTTTAGCGTTTTCCACTGGCACATTTGGAAGTATTCCATGTCCTAGGTTAGCGATGTATTTATTTTTACCAAATCCATCGACCATCTCTTTAGCTAATCGTTCTATTTCATCATGTGGAGCAAATAACCATGCTGGGTCGAAGTTTCCTTGTAATGTAATATTTGGACCAGCTAATTTTCTAGCCTCTTGTGGAGTTAATGCCCAATCAACGCCTATGGCATTTGAGCCTAAGTTAACTAGGTCTTTGATAGCATACCATGCGCCTTTTGCAAATACTATTGTTGGCGCACCACTAATATTATCTACTATTTGTTTAATGTAGGGAAGAGCAAATTCTTGGAAATCTTTGGGCGACAACAGACCAGCCCATGAATCAAATATTTGAACAGCCTGTGCACCAGCTTGAATTTGTGCGTTTAGGTAGGCTATTGTTGTATCTGTAATTTTTTGAAGTAAGAGGTGTGCAGCATCTCTTTCAGCGTGGCAAAAAGCTTTGGCTTGAGAAAAATCCTTAGAACCCTGGCCTTGTACCATGTAGCATAATATGGTAAATGGAGCTCCTGCAAAACCAATAAGAGGCACTTTTCCATTTAGGTCTTTTCTGGTTAGAGTTACAGCATCCATAACATAGCCTAACTTTTCGTGTACATTAGGAACTTCAATAGCCTGAGCGTCTTTGAGGTTATTTACTGTTTGTGGTAGAAATGGACCTTTTCCGGCTATCATTTGTACTTCATAACCCAATGCTTGTGGTACAACAAGAATGTCAGAAAACAATATCGCTGCATCAGTACCTACTTGATCGATAGGCATGATTGTGATTTCTGATACTAGCTCTGGTGTTTCACAACGCTCGAAGAAAGAATATTTCTCTCTCAAAATACGGTAGTCTGGTAGAAAACGACCAGCTTGTCGCATCATCCATACAGGTGGTCTTTCAACATTTTCACCATTCAATGCTCTCAGTAATAAATCGTTCTGTAGTTCTGGAAAATTATGTTTCATTTATTTTAAATAGTGTTTTGCGATATCTACTAAGCTTTCGGCATTTGTAGTTTTACTAATCATACATTTTTGACCTTCATCTTTTAGGGCTTTTGCTGTTGTTGTGCCAATTGCAAAACAGGGTAAATTGTTAAAGCCGCCGTTTTGAGCTAATGAATGAACAGCACTTGGACTCATAAAAGCTAATCCGTCAATGCCCTGCAAATTTACGGTTTTATTAAGATTTTCAGTCTGATATACGGTGACTTCTTTAACTTTAATTCCATGGGATAGCAATTTTGATGGTAGGTCGTCACGTCTTTTGTTGCCACAAATAAAAATCACTTCTTTTTCTTGTAATTTGATAATGAGTTCGGCTAAATCAATCGCAGAAGCTTTTTGTGGGGTAATTGCTGAAGGAATTAAATCGGCAGTCTTTTGA
>MDTG01182004.1_pt1 | contig 27543 bp, 23 predicted proteins | sample 811421 | NCBI WGS metagenome assembly MDTG01 (sample SAMN05326645, study PRJNA326480) | marine metagenome | isolation source: seawater | place: Pacific Ocean: South East | collected 2011
ATCTGACAAAGAATCAAGGTTACCTGCATAAGTTAATTTGTCTAGATTAACAACGTCAAATTTAGTTTCATTAATAATCGAGCGAACTACCGCGCTTCCGATAAAACCTGCCCCACCACTAACTAATATACAGAAATTACTCACACTTCTTTTATTATTTCTTTTGTTACAAGAAGCACCCTTGTTCCTAATCCAGCAATAGGAATTATTACTTTTTTTAATTTTTTCACTCTTTTTACTAATCTTTCAAACTATCTAATGCTGCAGCTGTAAAAGCCAGGTCTGATAAGATTGTAGTAATGGGCAATAATGTTTGAGAGATAGGATTGTTTATGATTATTTTTCTAGGAACAATTACACTATCTCCAGGCTCTAATTTTAAACTCCTAGGAAAAATTCCAATTGTAGCTATTTTTAAAAAAGAGTTTTTTCTCTGTCTAACTACTTTTCCATTAGCTTTTATTACGTAAATTTTTGTTTTATCTGCATAATCTTTAAATCCTCCTGCAGAAGAAATTGCGGAGTATATGTTTAGGTTTTTCTTATAGTCAAAAGCGATAGGATTTAAAACCTCACCTAAAACATTTATAGAATTAGGATTTTTAGGCACCGTTATAACATCGTTATCTAACAAGATTGTATTTCTTGCAGAAATCGAATCTGGATGAAAATCTCCAGCAATTCTACCAAGGTTGTCTGGTTCTATAGTTTCTGACAAAGCTGAAATGATATCTATGTCTCCTATTTCATTTCCTTTTTGAATACTAATTGCTATTGCATCTTTTAAATCTCTCTTGGTTTTCTCAATGGCTTTTAATTGTCTTTCTCTGATTGAAGATCTAGTAAATATTATGCCTTTCTTAAACGCTTCTGACTTAAAATTTCCTATCATGTTATATAAATCTTGAAGAGTGCTACTGGCATTCATCTTGTAGGTTCCTGGATAATCTATAGAGCCTAAAATAGTAACATTTATTAAATCGTTAATAGGCGATCTAAAGGTAACAGTATGATATTTAGAAGCAGTAAAGTTCATATTCTGGTAGTCACTTTTTACAATTAGGCTTTCGCTAGGGTTTACATATGTAGCTTCCTTTTCTACATCACTCATATCCAATCCAAGATAATTAACAAAAGATTTGACAGAAAATTTTCCGTAAACCGGCAGCGAATAACTTTCTTGTTTGTGATTTAATAATAGTTGATAGTCATCTATAAGAGACGCTGATACGGGGTTAACATCATACTTCCTTTCATTAAGATCAGAAAAAAATATTCTTGAGTTGGGTAAAAGTTTAATTGACTTAAAAGTGTTAGGGTCTTTAAGATTAAATAAAATAGAAGACTTAATTAAATTTTCTTCATCGAACTGTTCTAAAACTGCCAACCAAGGATATACATTTACGAATTCAAGTTCTTGAATAATTTTTTCAAGCGTATCATTTTGATTTAATTCTTTAAAACCTGACTCTTTTACTGCTCCAAAAACGTAAATTCCTGAAGCACTCTTATTACGGTAAGAAAAAACGTTTACTGATATCACATTATTTAATTTTGTATTTAAATTATCTGTATTTTTCGACAAGATAGAAGATGAATTCAAGTCAATTATTTCCATACTAATATTTGATTTATTTGCAGTACTTTGAAAACCTAATCCAAAATTTATTAAATCCTCTAAAGACTCATTCTCTTTCATTTCATAGATAGCAGGTCTTACTACGGACCCGGAAAGTTTTATAAACTGATTCGCAGGGTCGATTAGAATAACGTCTCCTGCTTGTATAGTTAAATCTTTGCTCCTATCACCTTTTATAAGGAGTTGATATAAATCAAAATTAAATACCTCTCCGTTAATACGTTTTAATTTTATATTTCTTAAAGTTCCAATATCCGAAACACCTCCCGAGTAAGCTAAAGCGCTTGTAATTGTTGTGAAAGGGTTAACTAAATAAGTGCCTGGAGATTTTACTGCTCCAACTATAGATATTTTTTTTGCACTTAAATTTTTAATAGAAATGTCTATTTGAACACCAATAAATGTCCTGCTTACTAATGAAGTCAAATTTTTCTTGACTTCGCCTAAACTCTTCCCTGCAACAGAAACTGAACCTATTTCAGGAAAAAGAATTGTTCCATCAAGTTTAACCGATAAGTCAAATAACTCGTCTTTTGAGCCTGAAAGCAAAATAGAAATTTGATCTCTTATGGAAATTATATATTCGTTTGGCAGGGGTAAATCACCTGTAGCTGCGATCGAAGTAGGTGAAGATGATATGAAATCATAACCATATTTTTTATTTTTTCCTTTATTTGCATCTATTAAGCCTGAATTATTATCTATACTTTCTTTATTTGAGTCAGAAATTATATCTTGATCGAATTGAGAGTCTTCTTTATTGAAAAGATTTTTTACCTCATTTAATTGATCTGCATTAAGATTTATAGGGTTTGTCGACTGAACAAATGCCATTGACGAGAAAAATGTTAGAAAAAAAGAAATGACAAAAAAATTAACTTTCATGCTATTAAAATTTATTTTATTCTACATTAATATAAATATTTGTTTCAAAAGCATTATTAGGGTTTTATTTTTAAAAAATTAACTTATTCACTTCCCAAATTGGAATTTGCTTAACTGATTTATGTGAATTTTCCTTATTTGAAAACACCCATCCCTTTTCATTATGGCTACCATTTTTGTTTGCAATAAAATCTATTTGGTCTCCCAGAAAAATTTTTTTATCTTCGTGTACCAAATCAACCTCTTTGACAGAGCCGGTATAAATAAATGAGGCAAATAAACTTTTGTCTTTTAAATCAAAATACCCAAAAGCGGATTCTAATTTATCTTTAGATAATATTTTGCAATTTGTGAGAATTTTTTTTGCTTTTTTTGCTTCAAGATTGCTTAAAAAATTTAATTCAAAATCTCTTGTCATCCTAGGCGAACTTTTGAAATTACTCTGAATTAAATTTTTAAAGAGTTTTTCTAGATCCCTAATTCTCCAATAATTTAAATTCTTTCTAAATTCCTCTTGAGTTAAAGCTGTAATAAACCAAATTTCATAATTTTCTTTATATTTTTCAATAAATGAAAAAGCTTCGTCATAAATCATTAAAGCCTTTAGAATTTTATCTTCTTCATTTGAACCTGAACAAAACTCTGATGTCTTTAGAAAATGATGTTGAGTATGTGCTAATCCGTTTAAGAAAATTAAAGTATCGGTTAGATTATTACTTTTTGATCTTTTGAGGCTGTACTTCAGGAAAAACAAATCAAAGAGTGCTGCTAAAGATGCTCTATCTCTTTCAATAAAACTTTTTTTTAATCTCTTTAAATTTTTAAAATCAAAGATGGAGGGAAGAATGATTAAAAATAGACCTATTAAAGAAGACCAGCTGACCTTGAATCTAACATTGTTATTGATTACTTGTTTTAAAGCTTGAGATACATAGGTTGAGCTGAGCGAATTATCCGATTTTGTTTCTGTCCAAGGATCTGGAATGAAAACCCTAAAATTTTCATTAAATTTATGGTTCATTGTTGAAAAGAGACCTACTCTACTTTTAGTTTGAGCCGCTTTATCTAAATATGATAGGTGATTCTTTTTTACACAATCCCCTAAATGGAATACCTGGTGATCTTTGAAGTCCATGCCAGTATAAAAAGAATACCACTGAATCCAAGGTTCTAAATTTTGATATTTTTTTTCTGATGAAGTTATTATTTTTGTGTCAAATTCCAGAATACTTTGCAAATTTGGAAAAGAATATTTAGAACAATATTTTGATATAAGATCAAAATTTGCTTCGTTGAATTGAATTAATATTTTTCTCAAAATTAATTAATTAATAATTGTTGAATGAACATCAAAAGCAAGCTTAGCCGTTATTTTTGACCTTGCAAACTTTTTAATAAAGTCCTCGCGATCTATATTTTTTTTTAAATCGATACTCATCAATGATTTACATGCGTTACTCACATCTAAAGGATGGAATATTTCTGCATCAACAATCTCGTTTTGAATGAATTTTTTTGAGAATCCTGCTACTCCAGCTAGAATTGGTTTATTCATTGAAGCGTACTCAAAGATCTTTGATGGAAGAACTTTTTCAAAAGCTTTTGTATTATTTAAATGTAAGAATAATATATCTGCTTCATAGTATTTTTTTACGAGATCTTCTCTTTTTACTGGATTTCTTACAAATACATTTTCAATATCTAATTTTTTAAGGCTTGATAGTAATAAATTCTTCTCGCTGCCATCTCCAATTACATAAAAATCATGTGTCTTTTTCAATTTATGTGCCATTTGAGGCAATATTTTGTCTAAAGCCTGGCCATAACCAATATTTCCTGCATAAAGCACTTTTATTTTTTCACTTTTTTTTAAACAATTTGTTTTTTTTGTTTTTTTTGTTTTTTTTGAATTTTCTACAAATATGTCGTCAATACCATTTGAGAAAAAAACAAACTTTGATTTGGGAAATTTATATTCTAAATAATCTTTAAAACCCTCTGAAACAAGATTAATTTTCTTTGCTTTTTTAAAAACAAATGATTCAAAACTTTGCAAAATTGGAAATAATAAAAAATAAAGTACATAGTTTGAATTTTTCAAAACATCTAAAAATAGATCTCTTAAATCAATGTACAAAACACTTTTTTTCTTATTAGCTATAAAAGCTCCTAAAACAGCAGTCATTAATCTGCTTGAGCTAGCGTAAACTGCATCATATTTATTTTTTCTAATAAAAATGATTACTTTTAAAGCAAATAAAAAAAAGGAACAAATTTGAAATAATAAATTAGATGACGATCGGATAACTGAAAATCTCACAATTCTTAAGTTTTCTCTCTTTTCGTTTGGAATATAATTTTCTTTAAACGAATCATACCTAGAAGGTGAAGTGGTACACACGTCTATCTCCAATTCTTTATAGTTTTGTGCCAAATATTCTGCAAGATTTGTATTTCTGAATGATCCAGCTCCTAAATCAGGTTCATAGTTATAACTCAAAAATAATAACTTCATTTCACCAGGTAAATTTAATATTAGAATTTTTTGATAATAATCTAAATTCTAACGTCTTACTTTTAACTATATCTCCAAATCCTCTACTCCATTCACTATCAATTACATTCAATTCGCAATTTTCATACTTAAAAGAAATGATTTTTCCGGAATCGAGTAAAATTTTTTTTTCCTTATAAATAACGTCAGGATGTAAATGTATTCTAGAAATTGCTTCAAAAAAAAGTCCTATAACTGAATCTTTTATTTCTAAAGAATTAAAATCATATTTAAAGTTTCGAATATGAATTTTTTTGTTTAAAAAAGAAGAATATCCATCATGTAAAGCTTTAAAATTTAAGCTACTTTTATTAGAAAGATTGCATATAATTTTAGTTTTAGCCCTTTTCCCACATCTGAAAGAAGACCAAACATCGCTAGAATTTCTTCTATCTATTTCTAAAGTATTATGAGAGGCAGTTCCCCTTTCCTTATTTCTTTGGCCAAGGTTTTGATAAGAAGATACTCCAGAATTCACAAAAATTTTCTGATTATCGAGAGAAAATTCAAAAGATAATGAATTTGCGTGAGCATGTGCCATCAGATTATCAGGACCAATCGAGCCATAATTTATTAAAAGGTTAGATGATTCATTTCTGCATGAAATAAATTCTGAGTGTGGTAAAAAATTTACTCCATTATCAGAAGAATGAAGCTTTATGCCTAAAGATTTAGAGTAAAAATCAAGATCTTCAAAACTTAAGGAACTATATTCCGAACAATCATTAAAATAAGATTTTTCACCATTTGAATGAGTTAATTGAACTAAAAATTTACTCATTTGTAGGATTTTTTCTTTTAAAAAAATTTGGTTAAAAAAATTTGGAAATTCCATTGAAATAGAATAAATATCCAATAAATCTTCTATGACAATTGATTGATACATTAAACTTTTTTCATAGTGGCCACCATCATCTAATATTTGATTATTTAATTCTTTCTCTAAAAGATTGAGCCCCTTTTTCAAAAATTCTTCTCCATAAGTACTTTTAAAAAAACAACCTAAAAAAATAAGTGCTTTTGCATTTGCTAAAAGATGGTTACCTGTTAGGTAATACTCAATTCTTTTTAATAAATATCTTCCCTGCTGAAATAAATTTTCATTAATTTCTTCGTTATTAACTTGATTATTTATTATCCATTTAATCCAATTAACCACTCTTAATGAAGTTGGATAAGAATCCCATGCAATTTTCTTTTTGAAGTCATTCTTTTTAATCCAACTTAGAACTAAAAATTCCATTTCGGCATTAAATTGGGTATCTCTTTGGTTAAGATAATCGAAATAATGTAGATGATATTTCCAAAGTAACTCTTCATCTTCAATAGATGAGTCATCGTAAAAAATAACCTCTTTTTTTTTATTTAAAAAAAGAAAAACATTTTTACCAAGATAGCTTTTTTTCTTTGGGTGAAAGAATAATTTTTTTTTAAATGATCTAATAGAAATATTTCTTTTTTTTTCTTTTTTTATAAAAAATTTTTTAAAAATAAAAAAAAATCTCCCAAAAATTTGAAATGGTTTTAAATGCTTTAAAGTATGTAGATATCGAATCAAAATCACGATAAGAAATCTAATTTAGAAAGTATTTTATAAATTCTTTGAGATGTTTTTCCATCCCATTTTGGAATCTTCTTTGTTTGTTTCCATTTGTTTGAGGTAATTAATTGAATTAATTTTTTTAAGTCTTTTTCACCTGGATTGCTGCCTACTAAAAAATTTGTTCCTGATAAAACGGTCTCAGGTCTTTCAGTATTGTCCCTCAGAGTTAAACAGGGAATATTTAGGTAAGCTGCTTCTTCAGTAATTCCTCCAGAATCTGTTATGACTCCAGAAGAATTTGAAAGAAGATAAATAAAATCATTGTATGAAAAAGGGTTAACAACCATTAAATTTGAAGGAAGCTTCTTTAAACTTGGAAGATTTTTTTTTGATCTAGGGTGTATTGGAAAAATAATTTTTTTTTCATTTACTGATTTACATATTTTAAAAAGTAATTGTGAGAAATTTTTAAAATCATCCACATTTTTTGGTCTATGCATTGTTAAAATCATAAAGTTTTTTTTATGTAAGGTTAGTTTTTCAAAAAGGAAAGGGTTAATAAATTTATCTAAGCTATATATAAGAGAATCGATCATTAGATTACCGACCATGAATATATTCTTTTTTTTAAATCCCATTTTAATTAAATTTTTGGAGGCTAAATCTGTAGTGGTAAAAAAATAATCTGAAATGGAGTCTGTGATTATTCGGTTTATCTCTTCAGGCATAGACAAGTCGTTTGATCTCAAGCCAGCCTCAATATGGGCTAGTTTTAAATTAAATTTTTTTGAAATTATTGATGCTGCCATTGTTGAGTTTACATCTCCGACTACTATGACTAAAGAAGGCAGCTTTTTTTTTAAAACTTTTTCATAAGCAGTCATTATCTCACCAGTTTGGTCGGAATTATTGATCTTCGAAATAGAAAAATTTATATCTGGTTTTGGTAAATTTAAATCTTTAAAAAAGACTTTAGACATATTTCTATCGAAATGTTGACCAGTATGAATTAATCTGTAATCAGAAAAATTTCTTTTTTTGAATTCCCTGATGAGAGGAGCAACTTTCATAAAATTCGGTCTGGCTCCAATAATAATATCTATCATTTTTTTAAAGCGTCATTGATTTTAATACTCAATTCAGAAACATGAAAAATATCTTCAAGTTTCATAGTTGAACTTAAACCTTTTTCAATGGTGCTAATAAAATTATTAATACATTCTTTATGCCCCTTTTGTTGACCAAAAAAGATTTTTGATGAAAAGTTTTTCCATCCTTTCCCTTTGATACTTAAAAAGTTATGTAATTCAAGATATTTCCCATCCGTGAAAATTTTTAAATTTTCTTTAGAAACCCTATCGTGACCATTTGAGAAATAATTTATGCTTCCCAAAGATCCATTAGAAAATTTTAAAGATAGAACAAAACAATCATCTAAATCGTTTTCTAAAGAATTGATACTAAAGTCAATAATTTTTTCATCTGTTAAAAAAACCAACAAATCCAGAAAATGACAAACCTCACTAATTAGTCTTCCTCCTCCAATTTTTTCATCTTTGATCCAACTGTCTTTGTTTAATCTTCCAGCATTTATTGTGTAAACAAAAGATTTAGGAGAATCAATATTATTTAATAAGCTTTTAATTTTTAATATTGGAGGTGAAAACCTTCTGTTAAATCCTAGAAAAAATATTCCAGAATAATCGGGCAAATTATCTTCTATTTTATTCAATTCATCCAAAGTTAAAGAAAGAGGTTTTTCGACAAAGACATTTTTATTTTGTTGAATTGCTTTTAAAGCTAAATCTGCATGAGAATTATGTCTAGTAGAGATAATTATAGAATTTATATTTGTTTGATTAAAAACGTCGTTAATATCAGTTGAGATTTTATTAAAATTAAATTTTTTTGCTGTTTTAGCTAATGATATACCTCTATTTCCCACTAAATATTCTAGGTTTGCTTTTCTATTAGATAAAAACGGTAAAATAGATTTTTGACAATGACTTCCAGCTCCAATTAAACCTATAGATACTTTTTTTATTTCATTTTTTTGACGTTTTTTTTGATTAATTTGAACAGTTTTAGATAAATTATTTGATTCAGCAGAATATCTCAAAACTATACCTAAAGAATCGTTTTCCATTAAATCTTCAAAAGCATCTTCTATAGACTCAAAACTATATTCTTTCGAGACAAGGTCTTTAAAAGAAATCATATTTTCTGATAAAAGATCTAAAATTGCCTCGAAGTTTCTTTTTTCTGTCCACCTTACATAACCATATGGATAATCAAGGCCTTTATCTTCATAGATAGGGTCATATCTACCTGGACCGTAACTTGAAGAAACTCTGAAAGAAATTTCTTTTTCATAAAAATCTTGTCTTTTAAGATTCAAACCAGTAACCCCAGTGAGAATTACTCGTCCTCTTTTTCTGCACATCTGAGCAGCTTCGCTTACAGGCTTGTCGGATTTGCTTGATAGAGTTAGAAAAACTCCATCAACTCCCATATTTTTTGAAAAATTTAGACTGGAGTTAATCAACGAAGCTTCAGTTAAATTATTATGAGTATAAGCTCCAAATTTCTTTGCAAGGTTCAAGCGTTTTTCATTTATATCAACACCCATAACTTTACAGCCATTAGCCCTTAATAATTGAACTAAAATCAAACCTATTAAACCCAAACCATAAACAACAAAAGTTTCGCCTTGATTAGGTTTTGCAAGCCTTATAGCCTGAAGAGCTACGCTAGCAATAACAGTAAATGAGGATTCTATTTGAGAAACTTTTTTTGGAACTAAGGCACATAAATTTTTATTTACTGCTACGTATTCAGAATGGGGACCATTTGATATTACAAAATCTCCGACTTTAAATTCTTTAGTCTTAGATTCAATAACTTCACCAAAAGAACTATATCCCATAGGCGTCCATTCATCTAATTTTGTATTTACGCTTTTATATGTTGCTTTTAAGCCATCCGAGCTAACTTTATTTAAAACTTCTTTAACCCTTTCAGGTTCTTTTAATATTTTGGATAATAAATTAGACCTACCAAAATCTAAAAGCATTTTTTCAGTTCCTGGAGAAATTACAGAGTAAAGGTTTTTTATCAATACTTCGTTGTTTGAAATACTTGGAACTGGAGCATTTTCTAATAGCACTTTCCCATTCTTAAAACTCTTTAATGCTATTTTCAAGTTGATTCTCCTATGCTATGGCAGAGCTTCTCTGCATAAATGGATTTAGGATAAGTAATTCTAATATATCCTTTTAAGAAATTTGACCCAAATTCTCTGAAAATAAATTTATTTGATATTAGGTTTTCTTTAATCTTGGGACTTTCTCTGGTATCTAGTAATATAAAGTTGGTCTTGCCTGCAAAAAAATTTATATTTTTTTCTTTGAGGTAATTAATAATTACTTGCTTTGATTTTTCATTATCAATAATTCTTTCGTCCAATAAATCTAAATTATCTAATAAGAAAGAAGCTGTTTCTTGAGAAATTGAGGTCAAATTTTTGAAGTTTTTTATTCTATCTATAAATCCAAGTATGCTTGAATTCGCAATTAAATATCCTATTCTAAGTCCAGCAAGCCCCATAGCCTTTGAAAATGACCTAGAAAAAACAATGTTTTCGTTTTTTTCTAACAAGTCAATATTTGAGTTTTTTGAAAATTCATAATAAGCCTCGTCACAAATGAATAAAGTTTCATTAAATTTATTTAGAATTTCCTGTATTTCAATCTTATTTGTTATGTAACTCAGAGGATTATTAGGATTGGTGAAATAAACCAATTTAGGGGCTTTCTTGATTCTGAATAATTGATTCTTCAATGAATATTTTTCAATAGACTCTGGATAAATTACTTCGTGAGTTGCTCCAGTGGAAGCAACAAAAATTCTAAAATTATCATAAGTTGGTCCTATAGATATAGCTTTATCCCCATGACTAAGAAAAGTCCTACAAATATTTTCTAAGCCAACATCTGAACCTGGAAAGACTGAAATATTCTCTCTACTTACCCCAGAATAAACAGACAATTTTAATATTAAATTTTCATTAATTAATTTTGGGTAAAGATTAAAATCTATTGTATTGACTTGATTAATTAAAAATTCTCTTAACCTTTTATTCAGTGGAAATTGAGATTCATTCCAGTCTAACTTAATGTAATCTTTATTCAAATAATCTCTCTTTGAAAGGTTATAAGGTTGTAGGGATAGAATATGTCTGGCAGGTTTAATCAATTGGGAATTTCAAAGTATATAAAGGCTTTAAGAAAATTTTTCTTTTAAAGAAATGGAAAATTCTTTTAATTTTCATTCTCTTCTCATATTTGATTCTATTCCTAAGCCACTTAAAAAAAGAATTTTTCTGGAAACTATAAATTTTTCTTGGAGCTAATTTAAAGGAGGAATCAAAAAGAATATTACCCTGTTCATTCTTTATCATTTTAATTAAGTCTGTTTCATTAGAATCATAATTGGTTACATAATATCCTAGGTGATTTTCCTTGTGTGCGTCGCTAACCCCAATTAATTTCATTTTATTTTTTTTTGCAATTTCTTTGATATTATCAATTTCATCTTTACTCGACTGATAACCTCCATTGTAAAGTTCTATTAAATCGACGTCTGAAAGATCAAGGTCGTAAATATTATTTTTTTCTACGTAAAAAAATCCTGAGTCAGGCTTAAATGGATGTGGAATAGAGATTAAACCATTGTTTTTTTTAATATGTTTAAAAATTTCAGAATATGAGTTATGTGTCCCGTCAAATTCTTGATCGATAAATAACCCAATAATATGAGAGCCGTTGTCAGTCGTAAACTCACATCCCTTTATAAAAGTAATACCGTTCAATTTAAAAAACATATTTTTTTTAGAATTAATCTTGTCATGTTCGGTAATAAAAATTACATCGATATTTTTTTCTCTTGCAGCTTTAGATAAGCCATCATAGGTAGAGAACCCATCATAAGAATTTTTAGTATGGCAATGAAAATCTATGTTCATAAATTAAAAGTTAATAAATAAATAATTTCTAAATGACAACTTGCCAATTATAAAATAGAGAGTAGATAAAAAGACTCTTTTTAAAAAATTTAATTTATTTAATTTTAAAATTAATGAATAAGAATATATCCTTTTCTCAAGAAATGATCTTTTTTTCAAAAAAAAGTCTGAATAATCTTTATCGCTTTTTTTTGTATATTCATCAAGTCTATTTAATAAGAGCAAAGAATTATCTAAGTTTAGCTTGTTATATTTATGCCTTTCTTCACTATAACCTTTTGTAAAAAATCTCTTAAAAATTTTCATATACCTTTTTAAGAAATTAATATTATTTAGTTCACTAATCAAATGATTAGATGAATTTTTATCATGCCTTCTATAGAATTGAAGAGGTATTTCATAAACTTTTCTAGAGTTTGTGTTGATTCCAACAAAATGTATCCAACTGTCATATGCCAAATCTTCTGAGAAAGGCAAAATCAATTGAAGAAGTTGTTTTTTAAAAACTGTACAACATCCAGAAATAAATCCCTCATCACTTCCAACAAAATTCTTTGCTTGGTCTAATTTAAAAGTTTTCACTGATTCTAATTTTTCATTAGTTAACTGAGTGTTATTAATTGCTAAGAGGCATTTATCATCAGAAATAATAAACTTTTTCATAATTTCTAATTTTTTAGGAAACCAGTAATCATCTTGATCTGAAATAAAAATTAAATCTCCTTCACATAGGCTAATAGCCTGCTCAAAGTTTTTGTCAACTCCCAAATTTTTGGTATTTTGATGAATTTTCACTTTGAAGTTAGCTTCTTTTTCAAATTTTCTAAGTATTTCAATAGTTTTGTCCTTTGAGTTATCATCACATATCACCAATTCATAAGGCTCAAGACTTTGATCAGATATACTTTCAAGTTGGGATTTAAGAAATCTTTCACCATTATAGGTTGTCATCGCTATAGAAACTCTCATAATTAATATTTTAGGCTAATAAAGATGAGTGAGATAGAAAATAAATTTTACGACTTAATGTCAGAATTCAAAGTTTATCCAAATAAAAAAAATTTAACTATTCATTTGAATAAAACCTTCAAAGAAACTAACTTTTTGGGTAAATCTGTTTTGGATATCGGAGGCGGCTCAGGACTCCATTCTTTTTATGCTTTTGTAAAGGGAGCGTCATTAGTAGATTGTGTAGAACCTGAATCGGATGGAAGTTCAAATAACATGAAAAAAAATTTCTTTAAAATTAAAGAAAACTTAAAAGCTGAAAGTGTTAATTTTTTTTCAAAAACATTTCAAGATTTTAAAAGTGAAGACGAAAAATACGATTATATCCTCACTTACAATGTAATAAACCATTTAGATGAAAAAGCGTCAAAAGATTTAAAAAATATTGAAAATAAAGAAATATTTGAAAAAATATTTAAAAAATTTTTTAGATTATTGAAACCATCTGGAAAAATATTAGTTGCAGACTGTACTAATAAAAATTTTTATGACGATTTAAATCTTACAAACCCTTTTGCGAAGAGTATAAATTGGGAAATTCACCAAGATCCTAGCGTGTGGATAGAGATGTTGGAAGCTCAAGGGTTTAAAATAGCCTCCTTAAAATGGTCAACATTTAATAGCCTTGGAGTCATTGGAAGATATTTATTTGAGAATAAATTAGCAGCCTACCTTACTTTTAGTCATTTTTACTTTTGGATGGAAAAGGAACAATAATCATTCATTAATAATAACTACAGAAGAAAATTTCCCTTCTTTAGTGAAATGAAAATTTCTATTTTCGTAAAATTTAATTTTTTTTCCAAAAATATTTTTCAAATAATTTTTTAATTTATATATGTCTATTTTTTCATCAGATTCATATATAAATTCAATTCCTTGTGACTTTTTTTCAATAAATTGAAATTTTCTCAAATAAGGAAAAGTCGACAAAAAAGTTATTAAACTTGTTGCAGGAATTAATTTATGATTTTTATCATTTAAAAATAAATTACTTCTACCTTTTATTGAAGGAACTCTTGCTGTAGTTCTTCCTGATTTACACTTACTTAAAGAAAAGTCTTCAACCAAATCTCCAGTATCATATCTAATGAGAGGCATAAATTTATTATTTAAATTTGTAGCAATGATTTTATAATTTCCTTTTTTATCTGGGATAAACTCGACAAAGCTGTAATAAGGAATTAAATGTAATCCATTATGTTGCTCACATTCCTGAAATAAGCAAGATATTTCTGCTTGGCCATAATGATCGAAAATTTTGGCAGAAAAAACTTTTTCAATTAAAGCTCTATCATCTTCTGTTAAAGTTTCTGAAGCTGTAAAGATACTTTTAATATTGGGTAAAGATATATTTTTGTTTAAACAATAAATAGCAAATTGCTTGATAGAAGAAGGATATCCTCTGATGAATTTTGGAGAAAACTTAAAGATCTTTTCTATGTTTTTATTAAGATATTTTTCATCTAAATGCCTAGGAGAGTAATACAGCCAATTTCTGAAATTGTCTTTTTTATATAATGGTCTGCCAGGAACAGGATTGAAGCCTCTTAAAATTAGCATTTTATCTCTAAACCTATATCCTGCAGTCCTCCAATGGTTCCAAATTGCGGCTTGCTCTAAAATCCAACTTTTTGGCGAACAGTCAGATCTAATTATTTCTCCAGATACACCGGATGTATGGTGAATAGACGAAAAAAAAGTCTTTAGATTTTTTGGTCTAAATGAACAGGGATCTTTTAAAATATCTTTTTTTGAGATAATAGGAAAATCTTTTAATGTTTCATATGGGTCTTCACCTAATTTTATATTTAGCTTCTTATAGAAACTTATATTTTTTATAGAGTAAGAGATTTGTTTCTTGATTAATTTTGATTGATATTTTTTTAATTCGCTCTCAGACAAATAGCAGAAACGATCATAAAATCTACTAACAAGAATTCCTATTAAAGTTAAGCAAATATCTAGAAAAGGTTTCAAAGTTACTGATAATTTATTGCGTCTTCTATATGCCGTAAAATTTTGTTTGAGGCAACATCAACTGTTAAATTCTCTTTTGCGAATAAAAAAGCGTTATTTACGCAATCCTTTCTAAGTGAAGAATTTTCTATAGATATTTTCATTTTAGAAAATAAATCCTCTGCATCCTTTTTTTTAACTAAAAAGCCAGTTTCTCCATTTTTTATAATATCGGCAATATTGCCAACGTTTGAGGAAATAACAAAAACTTTAGAAGACATAGCTTCAACAATTACATTTGGAAAGCCTTCCAGCCAAGAAGGCAAAAGAAGAACGTCTGATTTTTCATAAAATTTTTTTACTTTCTCTTTCTTTAACCAGCCATGAAGATTTACATTTTTGATATTATTTTCTTCAATGAAGTCATTAGCAAAATCCCAAGCGTTTCCTTTTCCGATTAAATTTAAATTAACAGGGTATAAAAGTGAAATTTTTCTAAAGGATTGTAAAATTTCTTTAAGACCCTTTTCAAAATCTAACCAACCTACAAATAAAAAATTTAAAGAATAGTCATCTTTTAAATTTTTCTTATCGCCTATCTCAATCAAATCATTTGATGCTGTCCAATTTTGAACAATCGGTGTATTTTTTTTACTAAAATTCAAAGAATTGGTACAGATGTTTTTTATAGCTTCTCCTTGGCAAAGAATTTTTGATGATTTTTTAAGAGCAAATCTTGTCAGAATCCTAGAAAAAATAGAGTGATTAAAAGTTTCAACCAAATGACCCCCTCTGGGAAAAAATAAAACTGGTTTTTTAAAATAAAAAGCTATTCTTGCCATAACACCCTTTTCAACTAAGCTAAAACCCCATGCAGCGAAAATTAAAATACAATCAACTTTTTCGTTTTTTAAAATTGAAAAAAATAAAATTAATCTTTTAATAGCGTAAAATAACCTTTTGAAAAAGCCAGGTAATGGATGAGATTGTTGAGTACTATCTAATTTTAATACGTCAACCTTATTTGAAAAATCAGACGCCATAAGTTCATTACAAGCTGTAATGTTGCCACCAAAAGTATTAGAATTTTTTGGAAAGGCTCCAACAAATAACAATTTTTTCTTTTCTTTATTCACTTGCATTTCTAATAAAATTAAGGGAAATATAATAATACAGATATTATAGTCTTTGTATGAAAAGAGAATCCCGTAGTTTAAAGCAGACATCTATAAAAAAAATAAATAACCTTTTACCTCATATTTTTTTTAAAGAAAGTAAAAATAGTGCTCTTGAATTAATTAGTGATCTTTCTGAACAAGATAAAAAATATTTCAAAAAATTAATCTTATGGAATAAATTATCTCCAGTTCTTTTAAATAATTTTTCCACTAATCAGCTCAACTTGAATTTTTCGGAAGAATCAGTTGAAGAATTTAAGAAACAAAGAGATAGGCTTCGAATTCATTCTCTTTCGCTTATTCATCAAGTTAGGGAAATTAATCTTTTACTGACGAATAACAATCTTCTAGGTATTTTTCTTAAAGGAGTTCCTTTAGCTTTTTTTGAATATCAAGATATATCTATTCGACCAATGCTTGATATAGATTTGCTAATGCATGAAAAAGATATATATATTTTCTACGATCAACTTTTGCAAAATGGATATGCCCATGAGAAAAATATAACTTATGACAGAAAGAGTTTAGCGGAATTCATTAATATCTCACATCAACTTCCTCAACTTTACAAAAATAATATTTCTCTTGAACTACATCATCGAGTAACGGATAAAAAAATATTTGAAATATGCCCTCTGAAAGATTCAATTTTAAAGAGAAACAAAACTAAAAATTTTATGAACTTTTCTATACATGTTCCTCATGAAGAGGATATGCTTTTGCACCAGATAACCAAACTTTATTCCTACCCCGAATTTAAATTAGGTTTATTATCATTATTTGATTTTTTGACCTTAGAGAAAAACTATAATTTTGATTTAATTAATTTAGTAAATTCAATTAAAAATAAAAAACTGAAAAAAAATACAATTCTTACTCTATCTTTGTTCAGCTTAATCTTACCTTCGTCTCATAAATTAATGGAAGTTAGAAATAAATTTTTCAATCAAAATGATGAGCCTATTTTAAGGTTTTCTTTCAAGAGAATATATGAATTGCCTAGTTCAAGTTTTTTACATAATTCTTATTCATTCTATTTAATCCAGAACAAAAATTTGAGAGGTTTTTTGTCCCTTTTTATCAGAAAAATTTTTCCTAGTAAGGTAAGAATTAAATATAAATATGGAGAGAAAGCCGCAAGCAAAAATTATATTTTCATGTTTTACATTATTAACTTTTTTATCTTACTTAAAAGATATAAAAGAGATTTAATTGTTTTATCAATAGCTTTTTTAAAAAAAAATCCTGAATTAGAAAATTATAAAAGCCTTTCTGAATTTATTAGATCAGACAAATGAGCATTTTGATTAAGTTAAACAATGTTTCAAAGAATTATCATTCTTTAAAAAGAAATGGTTTTTCTTTTAAATGGGAAATAATCAATATACTAAATAAAGTGAATTTAGAAATTAATTCAAAAGAAGTTTTTGGTCTCATAGGTCATAACGGTTCCGGTAAAACTACTTTATTAAAAATAATTTCTGGTCTTTTATTAGCAGATTCTGGAGAGATTTTATTTGACAACCAAAAATATGACTTCAACACACATAAAGTTGGTTACGTAAACAACAACTTCAGATCTTTTTATTGGCGATTAACAGGTAGGCAAAATCTTGATTTCTTTTCTTCTCTTACAAACTTGTCTAAATCAGAATCAAGGGAAAAAATTTGTTTTTTCTCAAATTATTTTGGAATAGAAGAAAAACTTGATAAAAAATTTATGTTCTATTCTTCTGGTGAAATGCAATACCTCTCTATTATTAGATCACTACTTGCTGATCCTAAATTACTTCTTTTAGATGAACCATCTTCAAGTTTAGATCCTCTGAATAGAGAAAAATTAATCAGATTGTCAAAAACTTATTTATTAGAAGAGGGAATTACTTGTATTTGGTGTACTCATAATTTAGATGAGTTGGATCAGGTTTGTGAAAATTTTGGAATAATGTCAGAAGGAAAAATAAAGGTTTTTAAAGATTTAAATGAAAAAGATACTTTGTGTGAAAGTTATACTTTTAAAGTACTTTCAAAAGATTTAAAAAAATTAGATTCAAATAATTTTAATTACGATTTAATTTCAAAAGAAGAAAAATTTGTGCAAATAAAAATTAACTCTAATGGGATGAGCTTAAATACTTGTCTAAAATTTTTCCTTAATAGAGATATTAAAATTTTTTCAATAGATAAAAATTATTTTAAAAAGGAAATTAAAAAGAAACTTTTTGAGCAGTGAAAATAATAATCTATAACTTATGGATTTTTTTTAAGAAATTTTTTTCTTTTGTCAAAAAAGACTCATTAATATATTTTTCTTATAAATTAAATTTTTTAGGCAATCTAATATTAATTTTTTTTATTTTTAGCTTACTCTATTTTATTCCTATACTGGATCAAAATATGAATTTAACTTCTTCTGAAAGTAAAATAGGAAACGCCCTAATTGCACTTGCTTTAATAGACTTTATGTTTGTATGTTTAAGTGTCTTTTCAAGTCAAATAAGAATGGCTCAAGTTCAAGGAACATTTGAGGTCTTAATTCTTACTAGAACCTCTATTTTTACCATTATTCTTTCATCGTATGGTTTAACTTTTTTTAGAAGCTTTATAAGATTAAATTTGTATATTTTAGTGTCTTATCTTTTTTTTGATTTAAGTATTAATTTTTCAAAAGTTCCTTTGTTTATTCTCATTACTTTCATAGGATCCGTTCCTTTTATTTTATTAGGAATGATTTCAGCTTCCTTTGTAATGGTTTTTAAAGTTGGCAGTATAATTAATTTTTTTATAAGTATTGTTTCTATATTTCTTTCTGGAATTTTTTTTCCTATAGATCTTTTACCCGAAATGTTTATAAAGATATCCGAATTAAACCCGTTACAACATTCTATAGATGCTTCACAGAAAATTTTGTTGCGATCGGCAACTTTAATTGAAATTCATGAAGAACTTTTTTCAATCTTTTATCAAATATTAGCTCTTTTGCCTTTTAGTATTTTTGTAGTGTACTATTCAATAAAATTTTCAAAAAAAACGGGGAGTCTCAATCATTATTAGATATGAAAAAGTTAGATTTAGAAAAAAGTTTTATAAAAAAAAATAATTTAATAATTTCAAAAATTGAAAATGAAGCTGTTATTTTAGAAACAAATTCTGGTATTTATTTTAAGACTAATAAAGTGGGAATATTCTTGATAGAGCTTCTAGAAAAAAAGTCATCCTTTGAGAATTTATTGGAAAAAACTTCTGTTCACTTTAAAGTGAGTAAAGAAAAATGCTTTATTGATATAGACAATTTTTTAAATCAGCTTTTACAAAAAAAATTAATTGAAATAATTGAGAATTGAAATAATAAAGTTCTTTGAATTACCCAAAAAAGAAAAAGTCATTATTGCTCTATCTTTTATAACATTTTTTATAGCTTGGATATTGTTCAAAATCTTAAGCTTGAAAAAACTGATAAGTTTCATTCAATTATTGTCTTTTCATTTTCTTTCTGAGAAAAAAAAATTTTTTTCTTTAGAAAGAATTTTTTATTTACACTCAAAAAGTATAGATAAATTTTTCAAACCCTCTTGTTTAGTTAAATGCATTTCTGTAAAGCTTTTATTTTCTCTTTATGGTTTTAGATCTTCTATTCAAAGTGGAATTTTTTTTAAAGAAGGGAAATTGAAAGGCCATGCTTGGATTAATGCGGAAGGAAAAGATTTCTTAAGCGAAAATGAAAATATCGCAAAATACACTAAATCTTTTACTTTTTAAATGAGCGATTTCATAATAAAAATCAATTTTCAGAAAGATAAAAAAACAGAAGACCTTAGTATCTCACCATCAGATTTATATCAAAATGAAAAAGATATAAACGTGAATTATTATTCTCATGATTTGTTTGAATCGATTCTAGTTAATAGTTTTATCGACGATGAAACTACATATTTCGAAAATGAAAATTTTTTCATAGTTTCTAGCATAATATCTGGAAGCTCTGAATCTTCATTAAAACTCAAAAAAGATGAAAATAGTTCTGAAAAAATACTCGATTTATTTTTGGCTGAACAGCACAAATTTTTAAGTAAAATTTCTATACCATTTAGTTTTGTAATTTTAAATAAAAAATCAAGAGAAGTTTATATTTCTAGGGATCAAATGGGTTTGAAAAGTATTTTTTACTATAAAAATTCTTCTAATTTATATATTTCTTCAAACTTAAGATTTTTAATTTCACAATCAATTATTCCAAAAAAAATTAACAAAACAAGAATCGCAGACTTCTTAGAAATGAAAATATCCTGCGATAGCTATACGTTCTATGAAGAAATAAAAAAATTACCTTCATCATCTTTTTTAACTTTGAAATGTAATAAAAGTAGTGATTTAATTAAATACGATAGCTTCAAAGGCCTTAAGAAGAATCAGCATAATATAGAAGAAACTGCAAAAAATTTAAGGAAATTACTCGAAAGAGCTTTAAATAAGCTTTTATTTTATACTCCAAATAAAATTGGTTTTTTGTTTAGCGGCGGCCTAGATTCTTCTTCTTTAATTTCTCTTTTCAGAGAAAATAAATCTCCTGACCAAAAAATTTTTGCTTTCACTACAGTTTATGAAGATATGGAGAAAAATTTACAAAAAAATATAGACGAAAAAATATTTCAAGATGAAATAATTAATTTAAATAAAGGAGAAATAGAACAAGTAAAATTTAATGGCGCCTTCAAAACTACTTTAGATGACATAAAAGTTTTTTTAGAAGTCATTGGAGAACCATTTTTTTTTCCTAATCTATGTGTGACCTATAATTGTTATTTAGATGCTAAAAAAAATTCAGTACATTCCGTAATTAATGGAAATGATGGAGACACTGTAATATCTCATGGTTTTGAATTATTAGTAGAATTATTTTTCTCTTTTAGATGGATTAAGCTTAATAATGAATTGAATCAAATTTCTAAGAGAATAAATGTTTCCAAAAAATTAATTTTCAAGAGAATCATTGTGGAAAGATTTTTTTTAAAGTTCAAAACCTTTGTTCTTGATAGACTTAACTTAAAAGTTTTTCTTCACGAACCCCTTTTAGCTAATAAAGATTTCTTGAAAAGCACTGATTTTTATAAATTAAACAAATCAAAAGCTCCAAAAATCAAAGCGTTCTCTCATCATAAATCTGTTTTAAAACAATTTTTACACTTTGATGCAATTGAAAAACAAAGCGCTGTAGCTTCGTATTTATGCATACAAGAACATTATCCATTTTATGATATGAACTTGATAAAATATTGTTTGTCAATTGATCCTTCGTTCAAACTAAGAGATGGCTATCAAAGATTCATTCTTAGAGAAGCTATGAAGGGATTATTACCAGAAAAAAACAGACTAAGACTTACTAAAGCTGATCTAAGCGTGGCTTTAACCTGGAGCTATAACAATAAAAATAAAAAATTTATAGAAGATAATATTCACAATACTCATAAATACTTAATTTCAAAAATAAATAAACAAAAGCTTACAAATGCTTGGAATAAAATTAAAGAAAATCCAAAAAAAATGACAGGTTCTTCTAAGGAGCTATCAATAATTTTTTCTTACGTTGTTTTAAATTATTGGTTATTTAAATTAAGTTGACTTTACTTAAAAATATAATGAAAATGAAACCCTTAGAAATTTCGAAATGAAAAAAGGGAATAATAACTATGAAAAGCCTATTCTTGAAGAATTAGGCTCGGCAAAAGATATTATTAAAGATGTTCTTGAGTCTGGAACAGGAGATTCATTTCCTGGAACGAGTGAAATTCTAAGATCAAATTAGAAGCAAATATTTTTTTGGCTAATTTTAAATATTCTTTATTTAATGAAAATATAAGTTCTGACTTTGAGATTTTTTTCTTAAACAGTCCTCAGAATAGTAAGAAAACGTCTCTTAAATTTTTAATTGATAACAGCTTTTCATTCCCAAAAAATCTTAATAAAAATAATACAATATTTTCTAAAGATAATATTTTTTATCTAGACAATGAAAATAATATCTTCAAAATTTCAAAAAAAGGTAACATTCGAATAAGAGTTCGTTCAAAAAAAAATTTAAATAATTTGGCTTACTCTATAGTTGGAATCCCGTTAGGCTATTTTTTTTTACTTAAAGGCTACTATGTCAATCATTCTAGTATTGTCGAGAAAAATGGAACCGCGATATCATTTCTCGGTCACTCTTCAACAGGCAAGTCTTCAATATCAAATTTTTTAATGGAAAAAAAATTTAAATTTATAGGTGAAGACTTATGCATTATTAAAAGAAAAAATATAATAAATAAAAATTCTGATTGGTTAAAATTATCTAAAGAAATGATAAATATTTCCTCCAATAATTACTTATCTTCTAATTTGATAAAAGAAGACGAAAGAAAAAGATTTATTTGCAAAATTAAAAAGAGATTCTTACATAAAGGAGAATCAAAGATAAAATTATGTTACGTGCCTGTATGGAGCGACAATACTAAAGTTTCAAAATTGGATCTGGGTGAAGCTTTTAAATTTATATTTGCGAATTCCTATAGGCCTTTAAATTCAGAAAATAGCAAATTAGAACAAAATACTTTGAATCAAATATCAGAATTTATAGAAAATGTTGAATGCTTTAAATTTGAAAGGAAAAAGGACTTAAAATTTTTTAAAGATTCTAACGATTTTCTTTTAAAACATATAGAAAAAAATATTCAATAACATTTTTTCAATTTAAATATTTATCTTGCCATAGAGATAACTGTAAAAGTTTCCATAACATAAACCCCCTATCAGAAATTCCTTTTTTATGTTGTATTAGAAGCGTTTCTATTTTTTTTTGTTCTAGATTAAAGTAATTTAAAAAATTATCGTCTGTTAACTTAGCAAAGGCATAATCATATAAAGATGTCTTTAACCAAAACTCATAAGGCACTCCAAAGCCTTTCTTCTTTTGGGCTACTATACGTCGAGAAATTCTTTTTTTTAAAATATTTCTTAAGATAATTTTATCTTTAAATCTAGAAAAAATTTTTTTGTCACTTAAATTCAATGCAAATTTAAGTATTTTTTCATCTAGAAGAGGTACTCTAATCTCAATACTATTTGCCATAGATGCTCTGTCCACTTTAGTTAAAAACTGAGATGGCAGTTGGAGAGTCAAATCAGTCAACATCATTTTTTTTGAATTACTAAATTTTTTAAATCTTTCGTTGCATTCTAAAAAAGATTTAAAAGGGTTAGTTGTTTCTCTTAAATATTTTTCCTTTTCTTCTTCAAATAAACTAAAAGGATTTTTTTTAAGAATTTCTGTAGTCAAAAGTTGCGCCATTACTTCTCCGTAGTTATTAGAATTAATTGCTTGGGAAATTCTTTTAATCCGCACAAATGAGAGTCTATTAAAAAGTTTATTAGGCATAAATTTTAAATTAGGGACTAATCTCAAAATGTCCAAATTGGAAATTATTTTATTTCTAGGATACCCAGAAAAAAGTTCATCTCCTCCATCTCCCGAGAGAACAACTTTGATTGACTTTTTTGCTTCTTTCGTCATCAAATACAATGGAATATTAGCTGCATCACCAAAAGGTTCATCATAAAAATGGGCCAATTTTTCAATAGTATGTATCAAATTTTCTCCAGAGATATTTAATTCTTCATGGTCTAGGTTTAAGTAATTTGCCACCTGAAAGGACTTATTTTTCTCATTAATTCCCTGTTCAAAATCAAAAGTTGCTACAAAACTTTTTATTTTTCTTGAAGAAGTATTTCTTATTGAAGCAGCAACTGTTGAAGAATCTATTCCTCCGCTCAAAAAGATTCCGACCGGAACGTCAGAATTAAGTTGCCTTTGAACTGCCTCATCAATATTTTTCTGTAATATTTCTTCAAGATGATTATCTTTTTTATTAATTGAATCTGGATAGTCTTCATAAATCCAGTCCTCTACTTTCCACCACTGGTGCGATGAGAACTTTTTTGTTGAATTATTGAAAATTATTAACCCTCCTGGCTCTAATGACTTTATTCTCTCAAAGATAGTGTTGTCTTTGAAAGAATTACCATAAAATAAATACTCTGAAAAAGCTTGGTAATTCAAGTCTTTCGAATCTAATAAGTGAACTAAAGATTTTATTTCTGACGAAAATGCAAAGAAATTTTCATCTTTAAAAAAAAATAAAGGCTTAATACCAAGTCTATCTCTAAAAATATAAAAAACGTCTTTTTTTTTGTCGAAGAGAGCAAAAGAAAACATTCCCTCACATTTTTTTAAACCCTCCAATCCGAATAGCTTATATAGCTTCAGAATAACTTCGGTATCACTATTAGAAAAAAATATTTCTCCTTTTTTTTCAAGACTTATTTTCAAGTCAAGAAAGTTATAAATTTCTCCATTAAATACAAGAACATTTTTAGTTTCAGGATCTATCATTGGCTGAGAACCCTTTTTGGATAAATCTAAGATACTCAACCTTTTGTGCCCTAAAGCAACATTATTATGAAAATAATATCCTTCATCATCTGGTCCGCGATGCGAAAGAAAGTTATTCATTAGTTTTATTTGATTAACTAACTGGCTGTTATTTTCTTTTAAGGAAACAATTCCTACAAGTCCGCACAAATTCTTTTTCTCCTAAAAATTTTTAAATTCTGAGTAATATCCAAGCCATATGGATTGAAATAATGAAAAAAATAAAGATAGTAAAAATTTTATAAAAATTTAGGACCTCTGTCTCTTGTTTCAAAGAAGGAATCAAACTAAACAAAAATATTAAAGGTAAAAATTGACCTAAATGTCTAGTTTCTAGAGAAGTCATAGAAACTGCAAACAGGAAACTAAAAAAAGAAATTAGTAAGAAATAATTTACAACAGATCTATAAAATTTAATTTTAAAGAAATAAAAGATTGACAATATAAATAAAGGAATAAAAAAATAAAAATAAATTACATTTAAAAATTTAAGTAAATGATAATAGGAATCAACACTCAATTCTGACCAAAAAGGAATGGGAAAAATTAATAAATAAATACTTCCTAATATTATTCTTACAATTATTGGAGCTTCGACGATTAAAGAAGTTCCCATTGACGCTGAATTAGAAACTTCTCTATTTAAAATTAAATATCCTTCGTAAGCTTGGAATAATAAATAATAAAGATCAGATTGAAATAAGGTAATAATGCTGACAAAAAGAATAAATAAAGAAATAAATTTTAAACCTTTAAAGTAAAAAACATTTTCTTTTTTATTAGTCATTAAAACAGCAAATAAAAAACACATTCCCAAAATTACAGGCACAAATAAAAATTCAGGCCTTATCAAATCAAAAGAATAATAAGATAAAGAGTTAACTAAAAATAAAATTATTAAATTTTTTATTTTTGGATTAATAATAAATAAGACCCAAAAGAATAATAATGAAGTAATTAAGAAGAAAGAAAAGGCCTCTCTTAAGTGAGTTGAAGCAAAAATTAAAATTAAACCGTTAAGAGGATATAGAATAAATAATCTTCTCACTCGGTTAGAATCTTTTGAGTAAATTATTAACGCAGCTTTGTAAACTAACAATCCAGAAATTGTCATTAGATACATATTTAAAGATAAACCAATTAAAGGAATCTTTGAAAAACCTATATTTGAAAAGAAATCATAAAAAAATTTCCATGTATATACTGCTCCATAACCGTCAAAAGAGAAGAAAATCAGTCTAGAGTATTCTGCAGCTCCAATGGAGGTTAAATAAAAAAATTCCTCATCGTCATTTATGCTTTCTAATATGATATTGAATATGGAGGCGAGACCTAAAAAAAAGGTGAAAAATGATAAGATATAAAAACAAAAAAAATACTCTTCTCTAGTGCTTAATAAAAGAAAATTGCTTACTAAAATAAGAAGCCAAAAAAAAAGTATCAGAAAAAAAGGCTCAACACTTTGATAACTTATAATTGATAAGATAATTCCTGATATTGAAAAAAATAGAGAAAAGTAAAAATAATTATTTTCTGTTCTCATGATTTAAAACAGACTCTATATTTTCTAAGTATTGGTTTACAATATTTTCACTTGAATAATATCTAGCTCTTTTCTTGTTTAATTCGATATCTTGATTTTCATTTAATGAAACAAGAATTTCTTTAGCAAGATCTTCTTCATTTTCAATTTCAATTAACTTTCCGTATTTCCCATTATCTAAAATATCGTTTGGGCCTCCGGAGTTTGTAGATAACACTTTTATTCCCGACGCGAGAGCTTCGACTAAAACGTTTGAAAAACCTTCTGTTTTAGAACAACTTACAAAAAGATTTGCCTTTTTGAAAACTCTTGAAGGATTGCTAACAAAATTAATAATTTTGACAACTTTATCAAGTTTTAAAGAAACTATTAAAAAGTTAATGTTTTCATACTCTTCTCCATTACCAATTAAAATCAATCGGAGAGTATCGTCAAATCTATATGCAATTTCAAAAGCTTTTATCAAAAGGTCAAATCTTTTAACAGGATCTAATCTTCCGCAGGAAATAATGGTTTTCAATTTTTTATCTTCAAGCCATTCGTCGTTAAATTCTTTTTCTAGTCGTTTCTCAAAATTATTGTCGATCAAAGGATTGCCTATAATAATTTTTTTAACAGTTTTCTTCGAAGGTCTAAAAATATCTTTTTCAAAAAAATCCATAGTAAATTTTGAATTTGAAATAAATATGTCTGCAGAATTGTAGGAAACCCGGATAATTGTTTTTTTTATTAAAGAATTTTCCATGTCTGGTGATGCTTCTCTCAAAACTAGCTTTTGTTTTATAAAAGGAAATTTAAAAACTATTCCAGATAAAATTGACGTCTCCCTTAGAGTGCTAATAAGCATAATAGATTTTGAAGAAACTAAATACTTATATAAAGAAAAAAAAGAATATCTTGCCCTTTTTTTGTTTAAAGTTACTAAATTACATTTATTTGAAAGGTCTTTTAAAAAAGGACCGCTTTTTTTTAAAAGAATTAGATCAACTTCATAGTTCCTTTTTAAAAGCTCGTTTACTAAATTAACAGTAACTCTCTCTGCACCACCCAAATTTAAATTTGGACAAATAATTGAAATTAACATACAAGTTATAAATAGAAATTTTTATACCAGTCTATAAAATTTTTTATTCCATGTTCTATAGAAACGTTTGATCTAATCTTTATTAGGCTATTTAATTTTTTTGTGTTTGCCTTTGAATTTTTTATATCTCCTTTTTGTAAAGGTAAATATTTTTTCTTAGCATTTTTTCCTAAATTTTTTTCAATTATAGAAATTAAATCCATAAGCTTTACAGAAGAATTTGAGCCAATATTAACTATTTGATGAGAATATTTACTATTTGAAGATCTAGGCTTCTTTGAATTCCAAAATTTGTCTGGTTTAGCTGGATCTTTGGATAATTCAAAAATAGCATTAACTAGATCGTCAATGTAAGTAAAAGATCTAGAATGATTTCCTTCATTAAAAATCTTGATTTGTTTATTTTCAATTATACTTTTTGTAAATTTAAAAATTGCCATATCTGGTCTTCCCCAAGGCCCATAGACTGTAAAAAACCTTAAACCAGTTGATGGAAGTCCATAAATTGCACTATAGGCATGCGCCATAACCTCATTAGATTTTTTTGTGGCAGCATAAAATTGAATAGGGGAATTGCACTGAAAGCTTTCTTTACACTTTTTTGTTTCATTTCCATAAACACTACTTGTGCTAGCAAATAGTAGATGTTTAACTTTTATAAAC
>MDTG01008861.1_pt1 | contig 27540 bp, 22 predicted proteins | sample 811421 | NCBI WGS metagenome assembly MDTG01 (sample SAMN05326645, study PRJNA326480) | marine metagenome | isolation source: seawater | place: Pacific Ocean: South East | collected 2011
CAACTTGCTCTCCAAAAACTTCATTGGCAAGAGTTGGATTTTCAGACCAGGTTTTTAAATACCCATATAATCTTCCATCGAGGACTCCATTGATATAAGAACTTTTTATTTTATATTCAACTTCATTAATAAAGTTTGATTTTTTTCTAATATCATTCCAATCACGGCCGTCATAAAATAGACGGTTTTCTTGAGATGAACATATAGAAATAATCAATATGCTAATTATAAAAATAGTTCTTATCATTTAAAATTTTTACTAATTATTGTTTTCAATTGCGATTGATTTAATATTAACGAATTCCATCAATCCATAGCCAGATAATTCTCTGCCATAGCCTGACATTTTTACTCCACCAAAAGGTAATCTGGGGTCTGATTTAACGAAATCATTAACAAAGCAAATCCCTGTATGAATTTTTTCTTCTGCTATCTTTTTTCCTCTACCTATATCTGAGGTAAATACTGCAGCTCCTAAACCATATTTAGAATTGTTTGCTAGATCAATAGCATGCTTATTATCATTAGCTTCAATTATTGAAAAAACAGGGCCAAAAATCTCCTCCTCAAATGCAGGCATTCCAGGCTGAACTTTTGAAAGAACAGTAATTGGGTAATAAGCCCCATCAGAATCTGGTATTTCGCCTCCGAGACTTAGCCTTGCGCCCATTTTTATCGATGATTCCACCATTTTGTGAACCTCAGCTCTGGCAGATAATGAGACTAAAGGTCCATAATCCACATCGTCATGTGGGTCTCCCATAACTTTTAAACAAAGATTGGCAATTAACATTTCAGTGAATGATTTTATATTATTTTTAGTTACAATTAGCCTTTTAGCTGATATACAACTTTGGCCATTATTTAATAATCTGCCCTCAACACAAGCTTTGACTGCATAATCTAATTCAGCATCATCTAAAATTATATATGGATCATTACCTCCAAGTTCAAGAACAGTTTTTTTCAAATTTTTTCCTGCAATTTTTGCGACTGCTCTACCTGCATTTGCACTACCAGTGATTGCTACGCCTTGGATTTGATCATGTTCAATAACTTTTGAGACTGAAGAACTTGGAATCTGTAGATTATTGAAAATATCATTTGGGAACCCTGCTGCAATGAAACAATCATTAATCATATTGGCACAACCTTGAACATTTGAAGCGTGCTTTAATAGAACACCATTTCCAACAGTTAATGAAGGCAATGCAAATCTAAAAACTTGCCAAAATGGAAAATTCCATGGCATTATGCCTAAAACAAGGCCTAAAGGGCGATAGATAACATAACTATCATGATATTCAGTCTCTATATGCTTATTAGATAAAACCATTTCTGAATTATTAAAATAATAATCACAAAGCCAAATACATTTTTTTATTTCACCCATCCCTTGCTTTTTTGGCTTACCCATTTCGTCAGCCATAAGAATACTCATCTCATTAGACCTTTCATCTAGTATGTGGGCTAAATTTTTTAAAAAACTGAGTCTTGAGATCAAATCTAATTTAATCCAGTTAATTTGGGCCTGGGCTGTTTTTCTAATAATAGTATTTATTTCAGTTTGCGAGGGTATATCCCATGAACGGATTTTGATATTACTTTTAGGATTAATTGATTTTAATTTTTTTTCAATCATTTAATGATTTAGAAATCCAATCTAGGCCCGCGTACAAAGCTATGACTGATAAAACCCAAATATGATTATATTGCTGGCCAATACTACGCAGATCATATCCTATCAATCCCCCAAAAAGTGATCCAATTATAAATGTTACTCCTATGGCGAGCCTTATTTTTTTGTCAATATTTTTTAGCATAAAGGTTTATATATGTATAGAAATTTAATCATGATATAATCAGTATTTTAGAATAAGTTTCGACCTTTGTTATAAAGTTTATATTAGTAAGATATAGATAATCCACGTTAATATAGTCTTTTCTAATCATTGAAAATAACTACAATGATTTAAGAGGTAAAAATGGAAAGAATTGAAATGAATTTAATTGACAAGATTAATGATAAATCAGCAAAAATTGGAGTTATCGGATTAGGATACGTCGGACTACCATTGGCTATTGAGTTTACTAATGCAGGATATGAGGTAACAGGGGTTGATGTAGATCAAAAAAAAGTGGATTTAATTAATTCAGGAAAAAATTACATCAGCGATATTAAAGATTCAATTTTAAATAAAGCGGTAAATAATAATTTATTAAAGGCTACCACTGATTATAGTATGGTCAAAGAACTTGACGCAATTTCAATATGTGTTCCAACACCGCTAAACAAAGAAAAAAATCCGGATATTTCATACATAGTTTCAGTCATGGATGAAATAAAGGATTTCATCCATGAAGATATGTTAATTGTCTTAGAGAGTACCACATACCCAGGAAGTACAAAAGAATTAATTTTACCTTACATTACCAAAAAAGAGGAACTAATCGCAGGAAAAAACATTTGTTTGTGTTTTAGCCCAGAAAGAATTGATCCTGGAAACAAAACTTACAATACAAACAATACACCAAAAGTAATTGGGGGAGTGACTAAAAAATGCTCTGAAATTGGTAAAAAGTTGTATTCTAAAATTATCAAGGATGTGATTGTTGTAAGCTCCACCGAAACAGCAGAAATGGTAAAACTACTTGAAAATACTTTTAGAGCAATTAACATTGGATTAGCCAATGAAGTTGCCATAATGTGTGAAAAATTGGGAATAAATGCTTGGGAGGTCATTGATGCTGCAGGGACTAAACCATTTGGATTTATGAAGTTCATTCCAGGTCCTGGACTCGGAGGTCACTGTATACCTATTGATCCTTACTATTTATCATGGAAACTAAAAACGCTAGATTACGATGCTAGGTTCATCAAACTTGCAGGAGAAATAAATACCCAAATGCCATTGCATGTTACCAATCTTATTACAACTGGGTTAAATAAAATTCAAAAACCAATAAGTGGAAGTAAAATATTAATTATTGGTGTAGCCTACAAAAAGGATATCAATGATTACAGAGAATCTCCTGCCCTTGACATTATTGAACTACTCCAAAAATCAGATTCTATAATTGAATATTATGATCCATATGTGCCAAAGTTAACTTTTAAAAATACAGAATTAAATAGCATTAAAAAAATTAATGCGAAGAAACTAAAAGAATTTGATGCATGCGTAGTAATTACTAACCATTCCAATATTGACTATAAATTAATTGCGGAGAACTGCAGATTAATTATTGATACCAGAGACTCTATGAAATTGTTCGATAAAAACAATATATTGAGATTAGGAGTGGGGTAAAATTACCATTCATTTATAATAGTATTAATAGTATTTTTTTAAGAAAATATGGATTATTCCTTAATTATTCCAATTTATAATGAAGATAAAACCCTAAATAGTTTATTATCGCAACTAAAAAAATTTGATAATAACATAGAAATTATAATTATAAACGATGGTAGTACTGATACGACAAAATCTATTTTAGAAAGAGAGAATAACATTATTGTTTTTCATAATAAAATCAATAAAGGTAAAGGCTTTTCAATAATTAAAGGAGTTGGTTTAGCCTCAAGAAATAACATTATCTTAATGGACGGAGACTTAGAAATAGAGCTAAAATCAATCCATAATCTCATAAAAGAATTCGAAAAAAATAATAACCAAGTAATTACGGGTAAGAGATGGAATGAAGAAAGTAATACTGGATTAGGTATTAATACATATGGAAACCATTTAATTAATTACCTTTTTAATTTTCTGTATAATACAAAATTAACTGATGTATTATGCTGTGTAAAAATTATTAAGAAAGATCTGCTGGAAAGTATTCAATTAAAAAGCGTTGGTTTTAACATTGAAATGGAAATTATGTCTAAGTTGGTAAAAAGAAATATTAATATATACGAAAAGAATGTTATTTATAATAGAAGATCTAATGAAAAAGGGAAAAAACTAAAACTTTCTGACGGCTGGGGAATAATTTACGAAATGTTTAAAAACAAATTTAAAAATTTTAAGCTTTAGCTTTTCTTTCTTCTTGCATGGCTGCATTATCATTATTTGATTTCAATGGATTCATTGGGCTATAATCATTCAATATTGACGATAAAATTGATTTTATTTCATTTGGGTTATAACTATTCAACTTAGATTTTAATTTTTGAATTTTATCTATTATAAGAATACTTTCACCATCCAAGGACTCACTATTCAAAACAAAAATTTTATCATGTTTCGTTCTATCTAAATTCTCAGAGGGCAAAGATAATTCCTCAACTTTCTTTTCACCTGGCCTTGTTCCAGTTATTTCAATGGGTATTTGTTCAGGCTCAAAGCCAGATAATTTTATTAAATCTAATGCCAGGTCTATTATCTTTACTGCTTTACCCATATCTAGAATAAAGATTTCACCTCCTTTTGCAAGACTACCGGCTTGTAAAATTAATTGACTAGCCTCGGGTATAGACATAAAATATCGTTCCATATCTGGGTCTGTAATCGTAATAGGTCCACCATTTTTAATTTGATCTTTAAAAATAGGAATTACACTACCAGAACTACCTAAAACATTTCCAAATCTTACAGCTATGAACTCAGTGTTTTTTTGTTTTTCATTTGATGAGCGAATAATTATTTCCGCTAAGCGCTTGGTTGCACCCATTACATTTGTAGGCCTAACAGCTTTGTCAGTACTAACTAAAACAAATTTTTCAACTCCAAATTTTAATGATAAGCTAGAAAGATTTATAGTTCCAAAAACATTAGTTTTTATAGCTTCCCACGGAAATTTTTCTTGCATTGGTACATGCTTATATGCTGCTGCATGAAACACAACCTCCGGTCTATACTCTTTAAATATAGATTCAATATTTGGTAATTCTCTAATATCAGATAAAACAGGTTTAAATAAAATATTCGATGAATATTTACTTACCTCTCTCTCAATTTCAAATAAGTGCAACTCGCTATAATCTAACATAATCATTACAGAGGGATTAAATTTTAAACATTGCCTTACCAGCTCAGAACCAATACTTCCGCCTGCACCTGTGACCAACACTCTTTTACCTTTAATAAATTCAATGATTGCAGTTTTATCTAGCAGGATCTCTTCGCGCCCGAGTAAATCTGAATAGGATACATCGCGAAACTGTGAAATTGATAATCTGCCTTCCATTAATTCTGATATGGAGGGTAAAGTCTTATACTTTTTACCTGAATCTCTACAATAATCTACTATTTTTTTCATTTCAAAATTTGTAGCAGATGGCACACAAATCAAAATTTCATCAAAATTTATTTTATTTTCTTTTAGAAGTGATACTGGACCTAGAACACTAACTCCATGCAAACTTCTGCCTATTTTTGCTTTATCATCATCAAGGATCCCAACGACGTTGAAATTATGATTTATTCCAGATAAAATTTGTTTAGCAATATTTTGACCACTATAGCCACCGCCAATAATAATTACATTTTTTTGAGCTTTAATAATTTTATTCGTTTTACCAAAACTCTTAATATGACTGAAGTAAATTCTAATGCTTAATCTTGAAGAACTTGTTAATACTACACTCAAAATAAAATCTAGAGTAAAAAAAGACAAAAGTTGATATTTATCAAGGCCAAGAAAAAAAAATGAAGTTAAAAGAATAACAATAGTTGAACAAAAATTTGCTTTTAGAAGTTTTATTAAATCCCAAATACTAGTGTATCTGTACATACCACGATATAAACCAAAAACCTGAAAAAATATAATTTTTGAAAAAAGAAGTATTAAAAAATTTGGAAAACTCAATAAAACAGAGCCATATGGAATATGAAAATCAAACTTAATTAGAAAACTTAATACAATTGAATTTAAGATCATTGTTAAGTCGACTAAAAGAAGCAGTAGGCTATTCCTATTAATTTTAATCATGTTTTAGATTGTTTTTTTATTGATAGCTTAAAAATATTTTTAAAAAATTTACGAATTTTCTTTTTTTTTTTTCTATAAAATCATATTCAAATCATATTGTATTTATATAAAAATTCTTTGGTTTTATCTGATTTTAATTTCATCAAAGGCACAGCTAATTTTGTAATTGCAAAATTTGGAAAAAACAATGATATCGATGTTATAATTACAAGCTTCAGATCAAGTAAAAAAGATTTATTTTTTGAATAGTAGTTAGCTAATTCTAATTTAATAGGGAGCAATTTATCATAAGGATTGTGCCCCCCGATTTTTTCTAAAATCATTGATTCATTTCTAAGAATAATTGAAGAAAAATCTGATATTCCAGGCTTAACTAATTTTAAAAATGAAAAATCATATTTCGCTAAATAAAATTTTACTTCCGGCCTAGGCCCTATAAAGCGCATATCACCTTTAATAATATTTATTAATTGTGGGACTTCATCGAGCTTTGAAAGCCTCAGAATTTTACCCATGAAAGTTATTCTACTATCATTAGGTAGGGTAATTAGACCACCAGAATTATTTACCATAGTTCTAAATTTATAAATTTTAAAAGTTTTAAAATTAAATCCTATTCTTTCTTGCACAAAAAAAATAGGAGAACCTTGAACCAATAGACAACAAAACATTATAAACAAAAAAACTGGTGATATCATAAAAAATATAAATGTTGCAACAGCTCTAGAAAAAAATTCTAAAAACATTTATTTGCAGTATTTTTTCCAAATAGAATCAAATGACTTTATGATATAATCAACTTCTTCATTTTTTAAAGCTGGGTATAAAGGAAGTGATATAACGTTTTTTGAGTAATAATTAGCATTTGGAAAATCATTTGCTGAAAATCCATACTTATCAATGTAATAGCTGTGCATATGTACAGGAATGTAATGAACTGAAGTACCTATACCATATTCATTTAGTATAATAATAAGCTCATCCCTAGTAATTTTCCACTTGTTTGGATATATTGATATGATGAATAGGTGGAATGCATTAGTTTCATTAGTAGTTTCTTTATCTTGCATTTTTACTCCATCAATAGAACCAAAATATTCTCTATATTGAATGATGATTTTTTTTCTTTTGGAGTACCAAGTATTAACATAATTCATTTGCCATATTCCAAAAGAAGCAGAGATATCTGTCATGTTATACTTATATCCTAACTTAGATATATCATAGGCCCACTTTCCACCAAACTTAAATCTATTCCACCCATCTTTAGACATACCATGTAAAGAAATTTGGCGTATACTAGATGCTAAGTTTTCATCATTTGTTGAAATAGCGCCTCCCTCGCCCCCAGTGGTAATATTTTTGTTGGCATAAAAGGAAAATGCACATGCATCTTTGGTTAAGCCAGTTTTTCCAATGTTAGACTTTGCTTCAAGTGCATGAGCAGCATCTTCAAGAACAAATAAATTGTATTTATTAGATAAATACATAATTTCATTCATATCTACAGGGTTTCCTGCAAAATGAACAGGTATTATACACTTAATTTTGTTATTATTTTTTAATCTATCCTCAACTTGGTTCAAATCAATATTATAGCTGCTATCACAATCTATTAGCTCTGGTATCATACCGATATATTCACCCACCTCAACTGATGCCACAAAAGTGTAAGTTGGTACTAAAAAATGATCTCCTGGTTTGAATCCTTTTGCCACAAGCGACAAATGTAATCCAGCAGTGCATGAATTAACTAAAACAACATATTTTGCTTTTAAATAATCACATAGTAAAGATTCAAATTTTTCTACCTGAGGTCCAGTGGTTAGCCAACCATTTTGTACTGTATCAGGAAAAATTTTTCCCAAGTCATTTGGTAAAATGGGTTTATGAAAGGGGATTTTCATATCATAGAGGGACTAACTATTTTGAACGGAATCTTTTTGGTAAATAAACGTCTATGCCAATGTTAAAAATAAAATCATCAACTTTATTTGTATAATTTACCCATTCTAATGAACATAAAATAGAAAATTCAGGTTTTAACCACCATTGATTATGACATGAGAAGAATAAACCTTCTGATTCATCACTAATATTAACACTATTATCGTCCATAAAAGGAAAATGACTCATATAGGGATTACTATTAATAGTATTCTTACCGACGAACCTATGACCAATCTCTACATTTGAAATAATTTTTAATTTATAAAGTAAATCAACACCAATTTTTAATTCATTTGTATGACTACCCCAATTCCATCCTAAAGGTTTTCCTCTAACGACAAAATTATTTTTTCCATCACCGTGCCTGAAGGTCAAAGGACCAATATATACCGAAGAAAAGTAGAAAACCTTAATAAAATCTTTCCTACCATCATTCGAATAGCTTATTTTACTAGAATACGCATATCTGCTCTTCCCATAATATGGATTATCATTTTTATCAATAACGTACTCATCAATTAAAAAATTACCAGATAATCGCAGCTTAGGTATTATTAACCAATCTAAACATAATTGCCAAACTGAATTACCGCTTTTTGTCCCTAATCTGTTTTGACGATCATTTAATTCAATTTCTAAATGCGAAGAAACGGGATTTAAGTAGGATAAATCTATAGATCTATTTATACCTGAGTATATTGTAATTTCACTAATTGAAAAAATGAAAGATTTTAAATTAGAATATTCTAAACCTTTTGAAGTTATATACCTATTGTATGTTAGAGAATCAGAACCTAGGAAACCATGGAAATATCTGAACCTAATATTCTTAAAAGATAACCCCAGAAGTCCATAATCATAGGATGGTGAATTTTCAGATAAAGCTAACTGAATGTCATTACCTGCACCCCAGCTTTGTCTTCCTCTTCCCATTTGCAAAATTAACCACTCATTTTGAAAACCTAAACCCGACATATCAGTTTCACCTGACACATAACCACTTCGATCTATATTTCTTGGTAAACCTGTAAACCTGGGAAATGCATTTGGTTTATCTACTACTCTAGCATATAAATAAGCATAAAAATACTTTTTAAAAGAGATATTTTCGTAACCATATAGAGCAGTATTGTTATTTTTTAAAATAGCACCAATTCTAAAATCAAAGTTAAGAGAATCATGTATTTGAGATGTTTTATTGAAGCTTTTATAAAATCTATTGGGTCCAAAAGTTGATAACTTTGTCCAATTATTTCCATTATCATAATATATTTTATTTATCTTAAAGTTATAAAACTCATTTGGAATTTCTTGCGATAAGACAAAGCTAAAAATAAATAAAAAAAAAGCGATAAATAATTTTACAATAAATGTCTTGATCTTTTTCATAATATATTTACGTTAAGTATCTATTTATTAGTTTTTTATATTCAATTTTATATTGATTTGCTACTTCTTCTATTTTAAATCTTTGCTCAACAAGATTTCTAGAATTTTTACAAAATTTAGAGTAGGTATTTTCATCTTTTAATAAATTTAGCACGGATTTTTCTAATAGCTTCATATCACCAACGGGCACTAAATAACCGTTGAAGTTATCAACAACTACTTCATTACTTCCTGGGTTATCAAATGCAACTATTGGTAAACTCATAGAAGCAGCTTCTAATAAAACTCTTGGGACACCTTCGGTAAAAAAAGATGGGAAAACCATAAGATTTGCCTCACTAAGTACTTTTTTAGTATTGCTAACTTTTCCAAGGAAATTAATGTCGTCTTTATACTTAATAAATATTTCTTCATCTACTTTATCTGGTGAATCTTGAGGGATTTCTCCAATGATATTAAAATTTACATTTGGAAAATCCTGCCTTATTTGTTTTGCTAATTCACAATAAAAAATTGTTCCTTTACTTATTGTTAGACGCGCGATAAATACAATGTTTATTGAATCTTCACTTATTAAGGGTGTATTAACCTTATTTTTTTTTGTATTTTTATAAAAATTTGTATCAACGCCAGAGCTAATAATAGTAGTGGAGTTTTTATCATATACAACTTTTTCCTTGCGCATAAATTTAAGGTCACTCATATTTTGATAGATTGTCATGCTTGATATACTAGAAATTAATTTAACCAGCATTTTAAAAAGTAATCTACCAATGGAGCCGAACACGGGCTTATATTTGGAAAACACCATTCCTAGGCCAGGCTGTGTGCCTATGATTATTTTTACATTACATATCTTGGCAGCTAACCTTCCATATATATTAGGTTTTGTATCAAATGTATGTACAATATCTGGCGAAGATTTGAAAATTATTCTTATCAATGATACAAGAGATAATAGATCTCTGTATATGTTTAAACCAAGATTCAATGGATAAAAATAGAATTTAATATCATTATCCAAAAACTTATCTTTAATATTTATATCGGATCCAGCGCACTCAAAACTGAAATCATACTTTAATTGATTTATTAGTCTTATTCTTGCATGTACATCTGGACCACCAATTATCAGTACTTTTTTTTTAAATCTTTTCTTAATATTTATGTTCAAAATAATATTTACAGTATTTCTAAAAATTCTTTTCCAACGTTATCAATAGAAAAATCTTTAGACCTTTCTATACCGTTTTTTGATAATTCAATTTGTAGCTTTTTATCATTAAGGACATCAATGATATTTTGAGATAAAGTTATTTCATCCCCAACGTCAGAAAGAAGTCCATATTTACCGTCTCTTAATATTTCTCTTGGTCCAGATGGGCAATCTGTAGAAACTACAGGACAACCACATCTCATAGCCTGAACCAAAACACTAGGTAATCCCTCAAAATCAGATGATAAAACAAAAACAGTCGATTTAGCAATGTATTTAAAAATATTATCTTTCCAACCAAGGAAATCAACATATTTGTTTAGGCCTAAAATAAAAGTTTTATTTTTTAACTCCTCTTCAAGAATACCATCGCCTATAATTATTAGTCTAGCCTGGTTTGATTTTCTGACCAAATTAAATGCCTCTAAAAGCAAATTTTGGTTCTTTTGTTTAATTAATCTACCTACATGTATGATTATTGGTATAGAACTATCAAACCATTTATGCTTAACCTTTTCGCCACTCATATTGCTAATTTTTAAAAAGTCAAAAGGACTGTAAATAGCCTTGATATAATTTCTATTTATACCGAAACTATATATTAGCTCTTCTTTTAAGGCTATGGCATTTGCAACTACTAAATCCGCTAAGGGATATGTTAAATGTAGAATTTTTAAAAAACATCTTCCCGCAAAACTTGAGTTGTAATGAATTTTATTAAAATTTTGCTCTACAATTATAGCTTTATATTTTTTTTTAAAAACCTTAGCTATGATAACGTTCACTATATTTGCTCTTGGTAAAAAACTAATAACAGTACTTGGATCTGAATCATCAATATTTTTTGATATTTTTAATATGCTAAAAAACATATTTATTGTTCTAAAATATTTGTTCTCAAGTTCTATGCTTTTGCTTTTAATTATCTTTACTGATTTAGGTGTATCATATGCAAAACCATCACCCTCTAACATAACTAAAGAAATATCAAAAGATTTATAAAGGAACCATAATAAATCATAAATGATGCGGGTGGTGCCGCCCTTAACCAATCCATTAGGAATTAAGATAGTTATTTTTTTCACAATTTGAATTGCAATGTAAAACTTTTAAAGATCAAATTTATTTTTAAGCCATTTCGCAGTAAGACTAACACCTTCTTCAAGAGATATTCTGGGAGTCCAATTTAGATGTTTTTTTGCAAGACTGCTGTCTAATATAATTTTATCAGCATCATATTGGCGATCTTGCTCATAAGAGATTTTTACATTTGTATTTAAAGACTTTTCTATAATTTCTATTAAATCGTTTAGAGAGTAGCCTTTAACTCCACCTAAATTGAAAACTTTTTGCTTTTGTGAATTAAAATTTAAAGCACTAATTAAAGCAGAAATCATATCATCAATATAAAAATAATCCCTAATAATCCTTCCATCTCCCCATATGGTAATTTTTTCTTTTAGTAACGCTCTATATAGGAAAATAGATATTACACCTTGATTTTTATAAAGGTTCTGAAATGGGCCATATGGATTAGATGGCCTAAATATAACATAATTAAAATCGTACAAATGATTATACATTTTTAAATAACGCTCAATAGATAGTTTACCCACGCCATAAGCACTTATTGGCTCTTGCAAATTTGTTTCCTTTATAGGATAAGTTCTTGAATTACCATAAATAGTACCTCCAGAGGATATGAAAATAAAATTTTTTACATTAGTCCCGATACATGAATTAATTAAGTTAATTGATGGAATTACATTGCTAATAATATCATTTTCAGTATTTTTTAATGCTATTTCCGGATTAGAACTCCATGCTAAATGATAAACTATATTAATATCCTGTTCAATAACGATCTTTTTTATTAAATCGTTATTTGAATAATCAACACATTTATACTTTACGTTCTCAAAATTATCTTTAATTTTTAAATTTTCTGTTCGTACAAGACAAATGATATTTACATCAGGTTTTTCTTTTAACTTATTTACTAGGTTGGTCCCAATGAATCCATTTGCTCCTGTTATTAAAATATTAATCATGTTATTTTCAAATAATTGTTAAAAAAATTCTCAAGACAGACATCTTAAATGTTAAAATTAAATATTGTTAATAAAAGACTTTTCAGTACCATCTACCATTCTTTCTATACTAAACCTTTGGGTTATACTATTTCTGATTTTTAAAGGATCAAAGGTATAATAATTTTTAAGACACCATTCTAAGGTATTAGCTAATTTTTTAGGATTTGATGGTGGGATAATTAAATTTTTATCATTTATTATTAATGAGCTATCCCCAACATCTGTTGCCACACACGGTGTCCCACAAGCCATAGCCTCTCCAATGACATTTGAGAACCCCTCTCCAATGGATGAAGACACTAAAATGTCTAGGGCATTATATATTGCTAACATATCTAGTCTGTTACCCAACAAAATTAAATTTTTTGATAGATTAAGTTCAGAAATGAAAAAATTTAATTTTTCCTTATATTTTTCATTACCATCGCCATATCCTACGCACATAAAATTCAAATTTTCATACTTTTTATTAAGAGTATCCGCTGCTAACAAAAAGGTCTTATGGTCTTTCATCGGGTCTAATCTTCCTACTATACCAATTAACTTACTCTTATCCTTAATTTTCAAGTCATTTCTTAACTTATTTCTAATTGAATTATCTTTATAATATTTTTTTACATCGATTCCATTTGGAATGACCAGAACTTTACTTTCTGGATATCCTTTAATCAAAGACAGTTTCTTTCCAGTGTAGGAATTGAAAATAATCTTATCTGGAAATCTCGAACAAAAATTAGTTAATGTTTCACCGAGGCTTGTTGCCCACCCATACTGTTCTAACTTTAAAAAAGAATGTCTCATACCCCAAATGATGTCAATTTGAGGGAAAAATATTTTAAACACTACACTAGTTAAATTTGATTCCTCCAAAAAGCTATATATCACATTTGGTTTATTAATTTTTAAAATTTGATAAAACCTAAAAAAGAACCCCAATAAATCCCAACGACCTTTTTTATTTAAAGAAATTAGCCTTACTTGCTTTGAAAGTGACTTTTCTAATTGACCGTTAGGGTAAAAAACGACTAACATTACAATATGTCCTCTGAGAGCAAGTGCGTTTGCCAAGACTATCATTTGGCTTTGAGCACCACCAAAATTTAGAGATCTAATTAGCAAACATATTTTCATTTAGTTCTTTATATATCATTTTTTTTTACAACCCACAAACTAGATAATGAGGTTATTTCTCCAACTTTATTATTAATAAAAAAAGACTCTAATAATTTATTCAATGTATTAGTCCATGGAAGCGAGACAATACTATTACCGTATGTTATAAAATTGATAATCTCAACTTCGAAACATCCACTACTTAGTAAATTTTTTATTTTAGAAAGCGAAAATTTTTGAAAATCTTGATCTAAGTTTCTATTTAGCCTTAAGTACATTATAAATCTTCTAAACTTATGTAAAAAGGAAAAATAATTAGGATATGTAAAATATAATTTCCCACCTGGTTTTAAAATTCTATGTGACTCTTTAATCACATTTTCAAGGTTTTGAAATTTTTCAAAGACTCCTAATGCGTATATGACATCAAATTCATTATCATCAAAAGGGGTACCTTCTGCATCACATTCAAAAAATTGTGTATTCTGTCTTTTTATGAGCTTTGCGGAATCTATCATATTCTTACTAAAGTCAATTCCGATAATTTTTGAATTAGGAAGCTTTGCTGATAATAGTGAAGAAACATAACCCGGTCCACACCCTAAATCTAAAATATTACGTGCTTTTTGTTCACAAATATATTTAAAAACAATATCCATCCTTCGCAACTTTTCGTAATCGTACAATGATTTTGGATTTAGGTATATATCGCGATACTTACTTGCACCAGAATTATATATTTTTTTTACATCATTTTTATATTGAGTATTTGACACAATTTTTAATTTCAGTTAGGCTATAATATGTTTTTTTAAAACACTTCGTGAAATTGCTCCAGTATCTTTTTTCATTTCATACAATTTATAACCTTTACTTTCTAACAGTTTTCTGCACAACAATTTATCTGAAAGGTTCAAATGTTTATGCTCATATCTAATTAATAAAGGGGTAAAGTTTGAGAAATCAAATAATTTCAATATTTCAAAATCATAACCCTCTACATCAATTTGCAATAAATCAATAATACGTATATCATTTTTTTCAATTAATTCATTAAATGTAAGACATTTGACTTCTTCATAAGATTCAAACCTTGGTTTATTCAAAAATGAAGCTGTTCCCCTTTGCCAGTCATGTTTTATATTATTTTTTTCTAATTTATATAATTTTCTATATCCACTAGTATCAGAAATCGCAATATTCTCTAACTTAATATTTTTATTTTTTGTGTAATTTAATCTAAGTTTCTCGAATTCATTTTTTTGAGGCTCCACGAGTACTCCGCTCCAACCATATTCCTTAATTTTATGATAAATTGGATCAGCCATAATACCGTCACAAGCACCAATTTGAAGTACAAAGAAATTCTCTAATTTTTCTTGGCCTAGCTTATCAATAATAGATTCAAAGAAAATATCATTTTTAATCAGTATATTTTTGTAGTAGGGAAAATATTCTTTTAAATACAATAGATTTTGGAAAAAACGAAAAAGCTTCCATAAAAATGATTCATATTTTATATTTTTTCTTGCGAATCTAGCTATTGCATCAATGATACTGTAGAGGGTTGTCATTTAAGATATTACTAACAAAAAATTGGTTATTATTGTTTTTGCTGTTGTGCTCTTAATATTTTTTGTCTATAATCTCTCAAAGTCTTCATTTTTGGAGTCACAACTTTCTTTTTAAGAATTAGATAATTCACACCGTTTTTAAAAAGCTTATATAAATCCTTAAATAGTAAAAATGGTTCATGCTTATAAAACTCCCAATTCCTTTTATACTTTCTTAATGGCATTACCCATAATGCAATGAATCTATTGTAAAATTTCATATTATAGGTTACCATCAACCTTTTTCTACCTAGTACTGTACTTATTTTGTATGTAACTGGATCATCAAAATCCAAATTACTTTTTTCTCTTATCATCAAAGTATAATCGTATTTTTTAATATCTTTTTTGTTTAGAAAAATTTTTGCCGTTTTAGAATTTTTAATTTTTAAATCAGTAATAAAATTATCAAAAAAAGGCTTTATTTTTAAATCAACGTTCTGGTTATTAATCTTTATAAAGTCGATCGAGATATTTGGATAGGTTTTTCTAAATAACTTAGTAATTAGTTTTATGAATTGAACAGGCCCCGTTGATAAAAATAAAATATCATTTATATTATTTTCTTTTATGCTTTTAATATTTTTTTCAAAAGCAGATACAAGCTCATCATGATGAAATTCATCAACTTTTAATTGAGATTCTTTAAAATATTTTCGAAATTCAGCTTTTATAACTTCATATTTTTTAGAGGGAGATTCTAATAAGTCATATAATTCTTGCGGATCATTTTTTAAATCATACAGTGTCTCCTCCTCCTCATCATGATAATACACATACTTATGGCTATCAGATCTAAGCGCTGTGATTCTATCAGTAGCGAGAGATAACCTAGTATCGACTCTCACAATTTGACTCTCCCAATCTGAAGAGGGGTTTTTCAGCAAAGGAAACAAACTTTTTCCCATAACATTTTTCATTCTGGGATCACTGGATTTTATATCTAAAATATCTAGAATAGTCGGAAATAAATTTATCAGACCAATATTATGATTTACTTTGTGGGTACCACATCCAGGATATTTAATTAATAGAGGAACTCTAATATTATCATCAGTGACAACTAAATCATGCCTAGTACTTCTTCCTCTTGACTGTATAACCCCGGAGCTAGGGTCTGGGTAGCCATGGTCTGAGGTTAGAATAATAATACTATCGTCATAAAGGTTTTTGGATTTGAACATATTGAGTCCGTCTTCAACATGTTTAGATACCTCGGGGTCTTCTCTGCAATCATACCATAGCATAAAAAAACCTGGTGTATCTATATCGTGCTCAAGTAAGTTTTCTAGAACTAAATTCAGCTCATAATTTGTCCAATGCACACCGTGGGATATTCCTTTTGGATAATATTTATAGTCGAGTGGTAACAATAAGTCTTTCATAACCTCTCGATCTTCTTTCGAATTGTGAATAGAATAATTTGTGTATCCATTTTTTGACAATATTTCTTGAACAGATATAATGTAATTATTATCAAACTGCCAGTCATCAAAATGCCTAGCCACAAAGCATGAAGGCATGCCTGTGAACATAGCAGCACCTGATAGAATGGTACTTGGCGCAGATGCAATAGCATTCGTGAATTCGACACTCTCTAAAGCAAGTTTATCCATAATATCAATTCTATCTCTGTCATCAAGCCCAGTCCTGTATGACCTCACACCGTCAACAACTATCCAAATTAAATTTCGTTTTTTTACCATGTTTTATATTATTAGAAAAGAATATCTATACTACTTTTTGAAGAGATTATTATATAAAAAATAATGTATCGATAAAATTACAAAGCTTGATGTTTAAAAACATCCTTATAATAAAGCTTTTCATATTTTTTAAATATTTCTTCTAATGAATAATTTTCAATGACTGAGGCTCTAGCTCGCAGCCCGAGATCGTTTGATATTTTTTCATTCTCAATAAGAAACTTAAGATTTTTTTCAAGACCTGATACTGATCCAACTCTGAATTTCAAACCATTATTCTTATGCTGTATAATTTCTTTATTGCCTCCAACATCAGAGACAACTATAGGCAAGGCGCATGCCATTGCTTCAAGAAGAGCATTTGAAAAGTTTTCTTTATTTGATGCTAAAATAAATATGTCAGATATATTTAAATAATCTGCGGGATTATCAACATTACCAACAAAGGTAATTTTTTTATTTAATTTGAGTTTTTGTGATAGTTTATGCAAACTATTTCTGAGTATTCCATCTCCTATAATTAACAAATGCGTGTTAATATATACTTTATTTAGTTGACTAAATGACTTAATTATAACATCTACATCTTTATATCTATTTAGGCCATTTAAGCACGAGATAATTTTTGTATCATTCGTAATCTTTAATTCAGGAATAATATCAGAAAGACAAGCATGTCTTTTATCATTATAAAGATTAATGCTTACACCATTAGGGATTTTTTCTATAATATTACTTTTGATTCCAATATTTTTTAATAGTTTAAAACCTTCAGAACTCTGTACAATTATTTTATTTGATAGATTTAGCATAGATATATGAAATCTAGTGAATGTATTATTTTTGGATAGCTTATCATTTATAAACCATGAATCACCGCCATTTGATCTAAGAATTACCCTTTTCTTGAATATACGCGAAAAAAAAGATATCAGAGCCGCGCGATGGTTTATAGAATTAAAATGTACCACTTTGATTTTATTATAATAAATATTAATTATAATTATTGACAACAATACATATATAAATGAACCTAAAATCCATATATTTGGTCTAGGCAATCGTATAATTTTTAATTGAACATTTTCATGCAAGTATTTTTCAATGTACGGTATTGTTAATTTATCATTCGCAGCAATTATAATTGGCTTGTAATCAGCAATGATTAATTTTCTAGCAATATTTGCTATAAACTTCTCAGCCCCGCCAGAATGTTTCTTTAAATCAATGGTTTGCATCCAAATGATTAGATCATTTTTCATATTATTTCTAATAATATTTTTATATAGTAAATGGACAATTACAGTTTAAGAAAATATAATGTTTATCGAATAGTATCTTCACTATTATATTAAGTTTTTGACAGCATACCATTATTTATACGAAATTGAATTATATCGCTAGCTCTAATTCCCAGAGCAATAAATATAAATAGTTGTCTATGTATATAATTTCCATGGAAGAAACCATCAACAAAGTGAATTATTAGTATTAGTAGTATACAAAAAATGTTATCGTTATATGCTATAAAGGTTAATAAATATGATAAAATCTTGTAAACAATTATAATCAAAACTATGAAACCCATTAAACCTAATTCTGACAATGTTCCAATGTATAAACTATGTGGGGAGGTTTTACTAGTCCAATCACTGTAGTTCGAAATATTATATGGATATCCCCCAAAACCAACACCAAGAATTGGATTACTAAAAAATATTTTTAACCCAGTTTCATAAAGACCAAATCTTTTATCATCAAAGTCTTGTATTGTATTGAAATCAAATGTAAAAACAGAAAATATTCTAGAAATTGAATAAGGTATAATATCAAATAAGAAAAAAGAACTAATAAAAATAAAAATGGAAATAGAAATTGCTTTAAAACGAAATGTGATTCCTTTAGAGTAGAATACTATGAAAGATAATGCAACCAATAGACAAATGAATGCAGACCTGCTCCCTGTCAAAAACATAGCTCCTATTAAAATGATTACTGGCCCTGTTTTGAGAAAAAATGAAAAAAACGAATTAATCCATTTACTTATATTCAGATATATAATAGCGATAATTGAAATAGCTAATTGTATGCTTACTTTATTAACACTTTCTGTATAATTTAAGAACCTAGTATCTAAAAGACCCGCATAAGACGAAACACTTATGTAAAAATCTATTGCTACTATTATGTTAGCAACTATCATACCAATCAATATTTTTTCAATTTGTTTATCTTCATTGATATTTTGAAGAACTAGCCAACCAATGACAGCTCCAACAATTGTATCAAAAGTATAAGAAATAGTCGATGGATATAATCCATTAGCAATCACGCTAAGCCCAATAAGTAATAGATATAAAAATATCAAAAAAATGAAACTGTTATGTAATCCCGCAGGGGGTATGGAAATATTATTTTTTCTAACTTTATGGTAAATAGTACCTATTAAAGCAATTAAGCCCACTAATCTATTTAATGTAAAACCTGAATCCTCAGACAGAACAGGGCTAACAAATAAAATGAATGTAATAAAATAAATTGCTATGTGTGGTCTAAAAAATATTTGTCCTATGATGATTATCAAAGGAATGATAAAAATAGGGTTAATATTGCTTAAAATTTCGTTCATTTTTTTATATTACTCAGTGTCATTTGTATATGATATCCAAAACAATATGCTCTAATAATTTACTTTAAGGCAAAGCAAATTCTCTCACCTAGTTCGTTTGGATCATCCGTTTGATCATGAAAAACACGAAGCCAAATTTCTAAAGACAGTATACTAAATAATAATTTACCCAATTTATAATTTGAATTTAAACCATGCTTTTGTAATAAAGTTGGAACTGATTTAGGATTAATAAGATTGTATTGAGCTGATAAACCGTCATTTATTAAATCAATTAACATTTTGCCCCATCCTTTTAAAAAATATTCCTCAACTGGTAATGAGAATCCTTTTTTTGCACTGTATGCAATGTCATGTGAAATTTTTTCGGAGGCTATAATTCTTAAAATAGATTTAGAATGCTCATCAGAAAATAAAATATTATAAGGAATTTGTGTTGCAAAATCTATTAACCTATGATCTAAAAATGGTGATCTTGCTTCAAGGGAGTGAAACATAGTAGCAGTATCGACTTTCATTAAAAAGTCATCCACAAGAGTAGTTTTAAAACCCAGACCTAGCAACGCTTCCCACCAATGATCGTGTTTTAATGTTTCTAAAGATTTTATTAAGTAACTCCCAGAGGGTTTATGAATTATACTTTTTAATTTATCACCAAAAAGTATATTTTTCACATCCATTGTCGCCCTATCCCTAGCTTTAAGCCAACTATTTAGACCTTTAGCTGCCATTAAGTTTGAACCACTACTTGACAATCTTAGCAACCTGAAAATAGGCATTAACGATTGTTTAGATAAATAAGAAAGAACAGGTGAAAACATCTTTAAAAAATAATAAGATTTGGAATTTTTTATATTTTCGCCACGCAAGCCTAGTCTACCAAATTTATAACCGTCAAAACTCTCATCACCCCCATCGCCAGTTAACACTACTTTCATATGCTTTGCGGCTTCTCTTGAAACTGCAGAGGCAGGAATGATAGAACTATCAGCGAATGGTTCTATGTGACTTAATAAATTTGGAAGTTCTTTAATACAATCTTGTTTAAGAGGTACTTCTACATGTTCCGTATGAAATTTGGATGAAATATATTTTGCATTTTCAGATTCATTCATTTTATCATTATTTGGCAAAGTCATCGTTGTACTGATAATTCCTGGTTTATAATCTGCAGCTATACTAGTGATTATTCCTGAATCAATACCTCCGCTAAGAAATGTACCTACTTGTACATCAGCCTCTAATTGCTCTTTAATAGCTGATTCTAGAATTTTCAAAGTATTCTCTTTTGCCTCGTCAAGAGTAATGCTTGATAACTTATTTTGATAATTTAGCTCCCAATATGGCTTAATTTTCAATCCTTTACGGTTAAAAATCATGTAATGTCCTGGTGGAATTTTCTTAACACCTTTATATATACTCTGACTTTGTGGAATACATTGGTAGGACATTAAGCTGGAAACAGCAATATCAGAAATATCGCAACTATCCATTGCAGGTTTTAGACCAGACAAGGAAGACGAAAAGGATAATTTTAAACCGTTTTGAATATAAAATATTGGTTTTTCTCCAACCCGATCTCTGCATAAAATTAAAGTCTTTTCAAGGCTATCCCAAATACCATAGGCCCACATACCTCTGCACATAGTAAAGAAATCTACTCCATAATGAGCATAACCATTTATTAAAGACTCTGTATCAGAATTAGATCTATACCTATATCCGACTCTCTCCAATTTTGATCTCAAGTCTTTATGATTATATATCTCACCATTATAGGTAATTGTGTATCTATTATTCGTAGAGGACATGGGCTGATTTCCGGCCTTAGACAAATCAAGAATTGATAATCTACTATGTCCAAGAACGGCATTTTGCAATTGCAAAACTGATTTATGATCAGGTCCTCTTCTCTCCAATTTACTAATCATAAGATGAACTTTTTTCTTACTTATAGTATCATTCGATAAATCTATTATACCTGCAATTCCGCACATAGTTAATTATTACATTAATATTAATTGGTTTAATTATTTACTGAAATTTTTTCAATAAATAAAACAAAGCTTACTTTATTCATAAGGTAAATAAAGACCTTTGTGCTTTAATTAGCATTATTAAGTTTTTTTAATATTGAGGAGTATTTATCCAAAATTTTTCCTAATTCAAACCTTTTAATATTATCTTTTCCTCTCTTTCTGATTTTTTCTCGACACTCCTCATCGCTGATTAACATATTTATACTGGCAGCAATTTTATTTTTATCATGCTCAGTTAAAATATATTCTTTATTCTTACTACCGAATTCTTCCGGAAGGCCAATGAAAGGAGTTAATATGCAAGCTAAACCTGTTGCCATTGCTTCAAAAACGACATTGCCCATGCCTTCTTGTCTAGAAGGTAAAATAAATATATCGGATATTTTCAAATATTTTTCTACATTTTCAACCTCACCACAAAATACTATATCAGTTTCAAGATTATTATGCTTTATTACTCTTTTTACTTTATCATAGAATTTTGGATTAAACCATGAATTATCATATTTTGAACTTAATTTAGAAGGCCTGTGTGGTCCCACTATCAATAATTTTGAATTTGGGTGATTTTCTTTTACTTGAATCCATGAATCAATTAATAAGTCAACTCCTTTTCTTTCTGAGAAGAATCCAACAAAAACAATTAATATATCATTTTTATTAAAACCCATACTTAACTTGGTCCTAGTTTTTTCGTCATAAGAGGTGAAAGGTCTAAATCTATTTACATTAACTCCATTTGGAATTACATCAATTTTATTAATATGATTTAAAAATGAATTCTTCATTATATATGAACTAGCAATAATTTTATTCATAGGCAATAAAATCAAATACGAGTAAAAGTAATTTTTAAGGACGTCGATTTTGCTTTTAAAATTATTATCAGAAACCATAGTTGAAACAAAAACAAGTTTAATTCCATTTAATCTAAAAAAAATCATATCAAAAAAATTAGTTGGGTATAAACTAAAAAAAAGCATTACATGAGGTTTCTTTTTTACAGAAATTCTACTCCTGACAGATTTTAACAATATGTTAAATCCTCGGGTTATATCATCTACCTTTTTTCTATATACAGGTATGCCTTCAATTAATTCAAAGTCTTTTAAGTTAGAATCATTGCATGTAAATACTTCAACATCTATTCCTCTCGATTTCAGGCCAGGCGCATACCTTCTAAAACGCTCCGATGCCCCTCCGAGAACCGGAAAAAATTGCCTAGTGACAATCCAAAGTTTTAATCTCTTTTGAGCCAAATTGAATACTACCTTATCGAATTTTTAATTAAACGCGATATTTGATTTGAAGTGATTTGACTAGAGAAATTTTGAACATGATTTAATCCATTATTACCATAAACCTTTCTTTTTTCCTCATCTTGAATCATTATTTTTAACTCCTCCAATAATAAATCTTTACGTCCAAATGGAACTAAAATTCCTGTTTCCCTGTTAATTAATGACTCATGAATACCTCCAACATCATAAGCAATTATAGGAATTCTTGAAGCCATCGCTTCAAGAATTACTCTACCTTGAGATTCTTCTCTAGAAGTGTGGATCAGTATATCTGAAGCACTCAAATAATCAGCAACATTTGATCTATGACCTACAAAATGTATTTTTGATTGTAAATTTAAATCGTATACTTTTTGCATCATTAATTGCATATATGCATCGTCTTGGTGATGACCAACAAAAATGTAATGTAGATTTGACGGACTGTTTTTCAATTCAGAAGCAATTGATATTACCTCTGATTGATTTTTTTGTTTCCCTATTCTTCCGATGTTACAAACTACAATACTATCAATTGGTATGTTTAAAGACTCTCTAATTTTTATACGATTTTTATTATTATAAATAAATTCATTAATGTTTATCCCATTCATAACTACTTTTATTTTTTCTTTGCTAGCAATTTTTGATAGTGAGTTTGCGGTTGCATTAGAATTTGCTATTATTAAGTTTGCATATTTTATCCATTTAGCCTGAGCATTTTTCTTAGAATCCAAAACCTCCCTTATATGCCAGATGAATGGAATATTTATTAATTTTGATATTACTAATACTAATATCGGTCGGTAATGAAAACCATTAGCATATATAAGATCATATTTTCCTTTATAGATCTTATGGGCAAGTCCAAAAATATATCTAATGCGAAATTTTGATATTTCAATCTTAATATTCATTTGGCTTAATAAATCAGAGAGTTCACCATTATCTGGCATCATCACGCTAATATCATAATTATTTTTTATATCACTAATTAAATGTAATAAACTAGTTGGTGCTCCACCATACTTACTCCCATAATTAGCAATGAATAATAATTTTTTCACTAAATTTCTTCTTTATATTTTTGAATTTTCCAAGTTGCTAATAAAGCAATAGCGTATAATCCATTTTGATTAAAATTTGAATTTTTAAGCTTAAAATTAGCATATATTTCATCTATCCAATCATCAGACCAATCTCCAAAAATTTTAATACTATTTTCTTTTTTTAAATAGTTTATCCACTGGTAATTATTATGCTCAAATAAATCTAATATGTTGAAGATAAAAGCACCTTTGGGCTTATTTGAAATTTCTTTAGGTGCATATTTTTCTAAAAATTTTCTAATTAATATTTTACTCTTAAACTTTTTAAACTTTAAATCATTTGGAAGGCTTTTAACATAATCACTAATTCTTCTATCAGTAAAAGGATATACAATACTTAATCCTAAGTGGTTCGCAACATATGATCCTTTTTTAAAACAAGAGTTTGGTTCCCAAATTGTAGCAATGAAAATTGTTAAAATCTCTATCCAATGCATGTTTTTGTGTTCATTAATAAACTTATTGATGTGATTATGAGACATATTAACATTTTCTTTAAAAAGCTCCTGAATCTGCTTATGATTAAATCCTGACCAATTATTAAAATTATCCTCGATAGGGCTTTGCCAATTTTGGCCAATATTTTTTGATGAATGAGGTCCAAGTTCTAAAATTTTTAGTATTAATTTTTTAAATAGTTTAGGAGTGTATTTTTCAAACTTTTCTCTTATGAAATAATTTTTCCAAAAAGACCTTTTCACTATTCCAAAATAATAATCATTACCAGAACCGTCAAAAATAAACTTTATATCCTTTGGTAAATCTTTAAGGCCTAGATAAAGCGGTAAACTTGCTGGGTCACCAAAAGGCTGGTCTTGGAAGCCTGCTAATTCTTTAATGCCTTTAAAAAGGATATCGTTCTTTACAATGTAGGTTTGGTGAGTTACGCCTAAAAAATCACAAAGAATTTTAGCGTCATTAGATTCATCTATATTTTTATCTTTGAATCCAATTGTCAATGCAAGAATTTTTTCTCTCGGAAAAATCTTAGAAAGAGTTATCAGTAGCATGGATGAGTCTTTACCGCCGCTCAATAAAACACATACTCTCCCTTGTTTAGGCAAACTTTGTAAAAGAGAATTTTTCAATATATTTTCAAAATCATCGATAACAATACTTAAATCTTTATCGTAACTGTCATTTTTTTTATTTAATGAAAACCTTGATTTTGTGTACTTAATTTGCTGGGAACGATTATTAAAACAATAGTAATAATGTCCAGGTAATACTGACTCTATTTTCTCATATATGGTTTTTGGGCTGGGAAAGTATAAATAATGTAAGAATTCTGCTACAGCTTGTCTATCTAAAATAAGTTTTTCTTTTAATTTTAAAAACTCAAAAACTCTAAGATCAGAGGAAAAATATATAACTGAATCATATTTTAATACATAAATAGGAATGATACCCAAGTCATCTCTGGAAAAAAATATTTCTCTACTACTTTCATTGTATAAAATTAAAATGTTAGACCCATTTATAGATCTTAAAGCATTATTTTTATTTTTAATAAATTTAGTTATAATATTTTTTGACAATCTTTCAGGAATAGATTTGAAACTTTTATCAGGTTGCAATAAATCTTTGTTCCAATGATGCTGGCCATATAAAACACCTTGAAATTTGTTTACCTTAGGAATGTTAAAAGAATATTTACCAGGAGATAAGCCAATATCATCAGTGCTTTGAAAAGATGTAATAAAAATATTTTTACCTGTCCAATTAATTTGGACAGTATTTTTTTTTGTTAGAAATGAATTTTCAATTCTATTGAATGAATTTGAATCATATTCACCAATAAAGCCTGATATGCCGAATGTAATTAGTGGTGTTTGATGATTTTTTGACAATGTTATTTGTATTGATCTGATACTTTACTATTAAAAATTATCCTTTTAATTATCTTCTATAATTAATTATTTTTGCAGGTATACCGGCAACGATAGCATTGGCAGGTATATTTTTCATTACAACAGAGTTAACACCAATAACAGCACCATCACCAATTGTTACTCCAGGAGATATGTATGCACGTGCTCCAATCCATACATTATTTCCAATCGTTATCGGTTTTGAGGAAACCCCTTGGTCCTTTATTGGAATTTCTAAATTATCATAATTCCAAGAACTAGTATTTATTATTGTTTTATAACCAATAAGGACATCATTACCAATAGTTATTCCCCCTCTTCCTCCAAGGTTGACATTATTATTGACAGCAGTACCACTACCTATGGATATATTTTCAGGATTATTGATTGTCACATTAAAAGATATGCGACTATTCTCACCAATTTTTTTTAATTGAGTTCTAAAATATATGACCCTACATTTATCAGCCAGACTTTTTACTGGCCAGCCTAACCAAAATAAGAAAATCTTAAAAAAATATACTCTTATTTTTGGTATTTTAGATATAATACCAACAATGACAAGCACAGATATAGCAAATATATTATAATTATATTTCACTGTTTCTTTTAGCCAAATAAAAGATATTATTTTTTTGATATCAAATAATTTTCAACTGCAATATACTCTAACCCAGAACGATTAAAAACATCTAAAGCATCTTCTGGTGAGCTTACAATAGGATATCCATGTAAATTAAATGAGGTATTTAAAATACCGCCTTTTTTATCAGTAATATTTTCAAATCTTTTTATAATATCATATAAAGTTTTGTTCCATCCTCGTTTAATAACCTGAGGACGAATTGATTTGTCATATGGGTGAACTGATGCTTTGAAATCCTCAGAATCATTTGAATCAAAAGCAATAATCATGTAGGGAGAGAAATGTTTTTTAGGATTGACTAAATTAATCTTAGCTTGATCATCAGTCATCATTCCTGCAAAAGGCATCCAAAAATCTCTGTTTTTTATCATTTTATTTAATTTTGTAATGTTATCAAGCCTTGAAGGGTCTGATAAAATAGATCTATTACCAAGGGCCCTAGCACCAAATTCTTCTCTTCCAAAATACGTAGCAACGATTTCTCCGTTTGCAAGTAAATCCCCAATCTTTTGGCCAATGTTATCTAATTTTTCAACTCTTACTTTTTGATCAAAAGAAAATTCATTAATTATTTGTTCTAAATTATTAAGTTCATAAATAGGACCTAGATACAAATCCTTAAGCGGATGTATTCTGTTTATATCTTTCTCCAACATATGACCACCAATATACGCAGCTCCAATTGAAAGAGATTCATCAGCACATGAAGGCATTATAAATAATGAATCAACTTCTGGAAGATCAAGGATCAGCTTGTTCAATTTTACATTCATAAATGTTCCTCCAGCAATTACCAAATTAGATATACCAGTTTCTTTAATAACCTGTTTTATCCATTTTATAGCAATTATTTCTATAAACTGTTGTAATGTGGCAGCAACAATATCAAAACGAACTAATGTAAATAATTCTTGCAAATAGGGTATCCATGTGGATGTAGGAGGCAGAC
>MDTG01346780.1_pt1 | contig 27540 bp, 21 predicted proteins | sample 811421 | NCBI WGS metagenome assembly MDTG01 (sample SAMN05326645, study PRJNA326480) | marine metagenome | isolation source: seawater | place: Pacific Ocean: South East | collected 2011
CGTCCACATTCTGTCCGCTCCCATTTCCTCTGGCGCGGCATAGAATCACAACGGATTCACCGGATTCAATAACCTTCCGGACGGGCTCTCAGGTGTCATCGTCTGGCCTGCCCGCCGCCGCAGCGTGTGGGACGCGATCCTGGCGGGCTGTCTCTGGCTGTTCACGCTGACCTTCGCCAGCAAGCCGGTCGCCGCCATCCTGCTCGGATCGGGGGCGACGGCACGCGACTATGCCTCCAGCCACTATGCGATCTATTCGCAGGCGGCCTCGGGGCTCATCGCGCTCGGCTGCGGCATCGCGCTCATGGCCGTGGTGATCCGGGATCTGCGGGTCCGGCTGAAACGCGATCTGGTGACCGACGCCCCGACCGGCCTGCCGAACCGCCGGGGCTTCCTGGCCGGGCTGCAGACCCGGATGGATAGCGCTCCGGCCGGGGATCTGCTGATCGTCTGCGAGACCGGCTGGCGGGCGGCACCGCATGACCGGATCACGGCCCTGCGCCAGGCCCTGCCGCCCACAGCGCTGCTGGGGCGGATCGACCCGCAGCGTCTTGCGGTGCTGCTGCCGGGCGAGACGGACCCCGACCGATCGGCGATCGTCCGGGGGATGATCCGCGACCTGTCGGGCGCCGGACATGATGGCGGCCTGGGAGAGGTGAGGCTTGCGGCAGGCGAGGATGCCGCCGCGGCGCTGGCCCGTGCCGAAGGCAGCCTGTTCCTGGATGCCGAGTTGCGCAAGGGGCGCCGCGGCCCGGCGCCGCAGCCCTGACGCCTTGTTCAGCGCTCTGTCAGCGCCATTTCGCGCAGCTTGACCACCGGCTTCAGCAGATAGTCCAGCACGGTGCGCCGCCCGGTCAGAATGTCGACCTGGGCGACCATGCCGGGAATGATCTCGAGCGGATGGCCATCGGGGGCGGTCAGCGCCGCGCCGGTGGTGCGGACCTTGACCAGATAGCTGCTGGAGCCGTCTTCCTTGACCACCGCATCGGCGCCGATGGTCTCCACCTCGGCATCCAGCATGCCATAGACCGAATAGTCATAGGCGGTCAGCTTCACCCGCGCCGGCTGGCCCGGATGCAGGAAGGCGATGTCGGCGGGCTTGACTTCGGCATCGATCAGCAGGGTGTCTTCGACCGGCACGATCTCGGCCAGCGGCTGGCCGGGGGTGGCGACACCGCCCTCGGTGGTGACCAGCACCCGGTTGACGATGCCCTTGACCGGCGAGCGCACCTCTGTCCGGCGGACCTTGTCGACCAGTGCGGGCAGCTGTTCGACCAGCCGGTCGTGGTCCAGCTTGGCGGTGGCCAGTTCCTCGATCGCGCGGGTGCGGAAGCGTTCGCGGGTGGTGCGGCGCTGCTGCTCCACCTCGTCGATCGCGGCATCGGCCCGGGCAACCGCAAGCCGGCCGGCCTCGATCGCGCCCTCGGCCTCGGCCAGGCGCTGTTCGGCGCGGATCCGCTCCAGCTTCGGGGCCAGGCCGCGGGCGACCAGCGGGCCCAGCACGTCCAGCTCTTCCGCCGCCAGCGCACGCCTGCGACCGGCGGAGTCGAGGGCGGCGCGGGCCTCGTTCAGCGCCTCCTGCCGCTGGCGGGACTGGGCGTCGACCATGGCGAGGCTGGCCGCCAGTTCGGCGGCCCGCGCGGCATGAATGCTGCGCTCGACCTCGATCATCTCGGCCGGCAGGTCGGGCGCGAAGGCCGGGGCCTCGAAGCGCGCCTCTGCGGCCAGACGGGCAAGCCGCGCGCGCGCCGCCAGGAAGTCGGTGCGGCTCTGCTCGTAATCGGCGCCGAACTGGGTCGAATCCAGCCGGATCAGCAGGTCGCCCGGCTCCACCCGGTCGCCGGCCATGACCGCGATTTCAGAGACGATGCCGCCTTCCAGATTCTGGGCCACCTGCACCCGTTTCGACGGCACCACCTTGCCGTCGCCGCGGGTGATCTGGTCCAGTTCGGCGACGGCCGCCCAGGTGATCAGCGTAAAAACCGCCAGACAGACGGTGACGATGATGATGCCCGGCACCGCCGAACGGCGCGGCGGCGCCTCGCCGGGAAACAGGTCGGCGACCGGATCAATCTGCATGGCCACGGAGACCTCGCCGGACGGTTGGGGTTTCACGAAGATTGGCCGGGGCCGCCCCGTCTGCGGGGGCCTGAAGTGCGGCCAGCACCTCGGCCTTGGGGCCGTCGGCCACCACCCGGCCCTGATCGAGCACGATCACCCGGTCGACCAGTTCCAGCATCGACATGCGATGGGTGACCAGGATCAGGGTCCGGTCGCCCAGATGCGGTTTCAGCCGCTTCACGAACAGCGTTTCCGAGCGCACATCCATGGATGCGGTCGGCTCGTCCATCACCAGCACCCGCGCGGGCGAGACCAGGGCGCGGGCCAGCGCGATCGCCTGGCGCTGACCGCCGGAGAGCCCCTCGCCCCGCTCGCCCAGCATCAGGTCGTAGCCATCGGTCATGCCGCCGATGAAATCATGGACACCGGCGACGCCGGCGGCCGCCAGCATGCGTTCGTCCGAGGGCTCGTCCGCCCCCATCAGGATGTTGTCGCGGACCGAGCCGCTGAACAGCGGCGTGTCCTGCAGCACCGCGGCGACATGGCGGCGCAGCTCGTCCGGATGCAACTGGCGCAGATCCACGTCATCCAGCAGCACCGTGCCTTCCGACGGCGCATAAAGCCCCGAGGCCAGGCGGACGATGGTGCTCTTGCCCGAGCCGATCCGCCCCAGCACCGCCACCTTTTCGCCCGGCTGAATGATGAAGCCGGCACGGGTCAGCGCCGGCTGGCGGCCGCGGGGATAGGTGAAGGAAACGCCGCGGAAGGTCATCCGCCCCTCGACCGTCTGGCGGGTCAGGTAGCGCCGGCCCGGCTCCACCGTCGCCGGCAGGCGCATCAGCCGGTCGATCGCCCGATAGCTCTGGGCGACGTGGTTGAGACGGGTCAGCAGGGTCGCGATCTGGGCCAGCGGCGCCAATGCCCGGCCGCAGAGGATCACGCTCGCGATCAGCGCGCCGATGCTGACCGTGCCCTCACGCACCAGGAAGACGCCGGCGAAGACGATGGCGACCTGGGCGCCCTGCTGCACGAAGCTCGCCAGGTTGACCGCCAGCTGGCTCCAGAACCGGCTTTTGGACTGGATGCCGGCCTGAAGCTCCACCGCATCGCGCCAGCGCCCGGCCATGATCCGCTCGGCCCTGGCCCCCTTCACGCCTTCAAGCGAGCCCACCGTTTCGACCAGCACGCCATGTTTGGTCTGGGCAGCCTTGTGGCCCTCGCGCGCGGCACGCGCCAGCATCGGCTGGACGGCGAGCCCCGCCAGGATCACCAGCGGCACCGCCAGCGCCGGCACCCAGACCAGCGGCCCGCCGATCATCAGGATCACGCCCAGGAACAGAAGGACGAACGGCAGATCGACGAAGGCGGCGAGACTGGCCGAGGTCAGGAAGTCCCGCAGAGATTCGAATTCGCGCACCGTGGCGGCGAAGGCGCCGGACGATCCGGCGCGATGCTCCAGCGGAATGCGCAGCACATGGCCGAAGACCCGGCGGCCGATCCGCTCGTCGGCGGTCTGGCCGGCGACGTCGATCACATGGCTGCGCAGCATCTTGAGCAGGAAGTCGAAGACCAGCACCAGCACCATGCCCAGCGTCAGCGCCACCAGCGACTCGACCGCGTCATTGGGGATGACGCGGTCATAGATCGTCATGATGAACAGCGACGAGCCCAGCGCGAACAGGTTGATCACCGCTGCGGCAAGCGCGATCTGGCCGAAGGCCGGCCATTCCCGGCGGACCCCGCTCCAGAACCAGTGGCCGGGGCGCCGGCCCGGATGGACGGCCGCGGCCGTCCCGTCATCGTCGATGCCTGCGGTCATTCGTCATCTCCCTGACGGGCGAGGCTGAGCAGGCCGACGGCCCCGCCCAGGGCACCGCTCGCCTCCAGCAGCCGCCAATGGGCGCGTTCGGCCTCGACCCGCCCGGACACCAGGCGCGCCGCGGCAAGGTGGTAGTCGCGTTCGACCTCGATCAGGTCGAGCAGGTCGCGCTGCCCGGCTTCGAACTCGTCGCGGAAGATCGCGCGGGCGTGCTCATTGGCCTCCAGCGCGCTCATCAGCGCGCCCAGCTCGGCATCCCGGGCGGCACGAACCGCCACGGCCGCCGAAACGTCGCGGGTCAGCATGCGGCGGATGCGGGCGGTATCGGCCTCGGCCGCGCGCATCGCGGCGCGGGCCTGGGCCTGACGGCCGTCGCGGGCGCCGCCGTCATAGAGCGGCAGGCTGACCACCACCCGCCCGACCAGATCGCTTTCGCGGCCGTCCTCGAAAACGTCATAACGCCGGCCCTGCACCTGCAGGCTGAGTTCCGGCCAGTCTTCGGCATCGGCGGCGTCGACATCGAAGCGCGCGGCGCGCTCGGCGTCGCGGCGGGCTGCCAGCGCCGGGCTCGTGCCGTCGATCAGCCCGATCGCCTCCTGCACCTCGCGCGGGGCGTCGGGCCGGGGCGGCAGGATCAGCCCCGCCGGCGGTTCCTGGCCATAGAGTTCCAGATAGGCTTCGGCGGCGGTGTCGAGCGCCCGGCTCTGCGCGGCCTCGGTCGCCAGCGCCTCGGACAGCCGGGCGGCGATGCGCAGCCCATCGCCGCGGGTGCCGCCGCCCAGATCCAGACGCTCGGCGATCCGGGCTTCGAGCGCGCGATAGGCATCGGCCTCGGCACGGGCGAGATCGAGCCGGGTGCGCGCCTCCAGCACGTCCAGATGGGCAATCACCGCATCGCGGATCAGCAGGGCCGCCTCGTCCCGGTCTTCGTTACGGGCGGCGGAGACCCGGGCGCGGGCGCCGTCGATCCGGTCGAAGGTGGCCCCGCCGTCATAGAGCAGCTGGCGCGCGGTCAGCACCACATCGCTGCGGTCGTCGGAGCTGCGGATCCGGCTGTCGAGCGTGTCGACGCCGTGATCGGCCAGCCGGCGCGAGGTATCGAGGCCGATATCGACCGCGGGATACTGGCCGGCACGGGTTTCCCCCAGCCGGCCGCGGGCGGCATCGATCCGGGCCGCCGCCACCGCGCGGCGCGGATGATCGGCGGCAACGGTCAGCAGCCGGTCGCGAAAGCGCGCCCAGTCGTCCGGCGCAAGGGCGACCGGCACCGGCGCGTCGCGGAAGGCGCCGGGCAGCGGCAGCGGCGGCAGCACGGGCATGCCCGGCAGGGCCGGCTCCGCCGCCGGCGCCGTCTCGTCGACCATGGCGGATGCAAGACCCGCATCGAGGGTGAAGACCGCCGCCGCCGCGGCGCCGGCCAGCACCACCCGCCTCAGGGTGGCGCCGGCCGGGCTGCGGCGGCGGGGATGGTTCGGGGTGAAGGGAAACAGTGCCGGGGCACTCCGGTGGCAGGTGGGTCGGAAGGCAGGTGGATCAGGCGGCAGCCGGGGTGCCGAGGGCATCGTCCAGATCGTCGCGCCAGGCGGGCGCTGCATCGAAGACGAAATCCCCGGCGCCGAGGTTGCCGGCATCGATGCCGGCCAGGGTCAGATGGCCGGTCACGGCACCGCCGCCGGCCCCGGTCAGCCCGTCCAGATCGATCACCGCATTGCCGTCCACCGTCTGGGCGCGGCCCAGCACGTCTTCGATGGTCAGCAGGGCACCATCGGCACCGCGCAGGTCACCGAGATCGATCAGATCGCCCTCGATCCGCGAGAAATCGGCGATGGTGACGTCCAGATCGAGCGCGCCGTCCGCCTCTCGCGGGGCGATGATGAACCGGTCGGCCTCGGACCCGCCGAACAGGTCCACCGCCTCGCCGGCCTGATGGGCGGCGACGATCCGGTCGGCGCCGGAACCGCCCGCCAGCCGGTCGGCACCGGCCTCACCCACGATCAGATCGGCACCCGCCCCGCCGAAGACGGTGTCGTCGCCGGCACCGGGCAGGATGATGTCGGCACCGGCGCCGCCATCGATGGTCTCGGCCCCACCGGTGCCGAGCAGCAGATCGTCACCATCTGTCGCCCGCCAGGCCGGCACGTCGACCAGCACCAGGCCCTCGGCCTGATGGCCGGCGGCATCCTCGACCACATAGGTGAAGGCGGCGGTGCCGTGGAAATCGAGCGCAGGGGTGATGGTGATCGCGCCGGTCTCGGGGTCGAGGGTCACGACCAGTTCGCCCGCCATGCTCTCGGGCACACCGACCGAGACCAGTTTGAGCGCGCCGCCCGCGGCATCCAGCGTGATGTCGTTGGCAAGCGGATGGTCGTCATCGCCCGCCTCGACCACCAGGCTCTCACCGCGCGCGACCACGAAGAGATCGGCACCGGCCACCAGCTGCGCATCCGGATCGGCGACATCCGGCAGCACATCGGCGAGACGGGTGATCAGATCGTCGAGCCCGTCGCCATAGCGCTCGGCGAGCCGGTCCAGCGCCGAGGCATCGGCCGTATCGCCGGCAAGCGCCGCGATTTCCTCGGGCAGGACATATTCCGCCAGCAGCGCGGTCGCCCGCGCGGTGGAGGACAGGGGATCGGCCGCCATCTCGCTCGACAGCCGGTCGTTGACCGCGGCCAGCGCATCGGCCAGACGGGTGATGTCGGCGGTATCGGCATCGGTTCCGGCAGCACCCGCCAGCAGATCGCCGATCAAGGCGCTGTCGGTGAGGTCGAGCGGGTCGCCGGTCTCGATCTCGGCGCCCAGCAGGTCGAGCGCCCGGTCAGCGGCCGCCATGTCGGTGACGCCGTCCTGGATCGCCTGCAGTGCCGCCAGCGTCGCATAGACCATGTGACCCTGGGCGAGCACATCGCGGGCAAGGGCATCTTCGGCCCCGCCCAGCGCCGCCAGCGGATCGAAGGTCGCAAGGTTCGTGCCCTCGGGCAGGCCCAGCGCCTTCAGCAGTTCCGCGGCATCGCCGGTCTCTACCAGCAGCGTGGTCAGGGGTGTGACGACCTCGGCGCCTTCCGGTGCCATCAGCCGGCCCATCACCGCGCCGGTGGTGGTGTCGATGCCGCCCTCGGTGACGATCTGGCCGTCGCGGCCGTCGATCTTCACCCGGCCATCGGCATCGGAGACGTCGCCCTTCTCACCCTCGTCGCGAATGCGGTCGCCATCGGCATCGAGGAAGGCCTCGGCACCGGCGATCTGGTCCTTGACCAGCCGGGCCTCGGTGGCGCCGGCCGAGGGCAGCGGGCCGTCATTGTCGGACGAGCACGCGGCGAGCGCCAGGGCGGCGAGTGCGACACCGCCCAGGCCCGTGCCGCGGTTTTCGATGAAGCGCATCAGCCGCCGGCGCAGCTGGCGACGCAATGCGCCATGGGCCGCCGCATCGGCGACAGGTGCGGTGGCATTCAGGAAGCCGGCCCCGGACAGGGGTGCGGCACCGGGGAGCCGAAGCTCCCCGGTGCCGTCGTCCAGGCCCAGATCCGCGAGAGACGGGATCGTGGCGAAGGTCATCTCGTGCCCCCCGCTCACGCCGCCGCCGCCGCGGCGACCAGATCCTCGTCGAAGGCGCCGTTCGAGAAGACGAACATGCCCGCATCCAGATCCGCCGCATCGAAGCCCGCGATGGTCAGCGAGCCTGCAACCGCCTCGCCACCGGTGGTGGTGAGGCCATCGAGCGCGATCACCGCATTGCCGTCGACCGTCTCGGCCATGCCGACCACGTCGTCCAGCGTCAGCACCGCACCATCGGCACCGCGCAGGCCCGACAGGTCGATCATGTCGCCTTCGATGGTCGAGAAGTCGGCGATGATGCCCTCGACATCGATGCCCTCGTCGTCGCCGGCCGAGAGGCCGAAGACGTCGGCGCCCGAGCCGCCGAACATCACCACCGTCTCACCGGCCTGATGGCCGGCGGCGATGACGTCCGCGCCCGAACCACCCGCGAGGTTGTCCTCACCAGCATCGTCATAGAGCTGGTCGTCGCCAGCACCACCCAGCAGGGTGTCGTTGCCGGCGCCGCCCGCGATCATGTCGTCGCCGGCACCGCCGTCGAGAACGTCGTCACCGGCACCGCCCGCGACCTTGTCGGCGCGGCTGCCGAAGTCGATCTCGTCATTCGAAGCCGACAGGGTCAGCACGCCGTCTTCCACCGTGAAGGCGCGATCGCCGAAGGCGATGACATCGGCCTGGACCCGGGTCTGCGCGCCGGTCTCCAGATCGGTGATCACATAGGCCGGGGCGTCGGCATCGAAGGCCGCATCCCCCGCCGCCAGCAGGCGGTTGTAGAGCGAGATGTCGAAGGCGTTCATCGTGGTGATCTCGATCTCGGACGGGTCGAGGTCGAGCATCACGGTGTCGCGGCCTGCGCCGCCGATCGCGATGTCGGCACCGCTGCCGGTCGAGATCATGTCGTCGCCGCCGACGCCGACGATGATGTCGTCACCGGCCGCACCCGCCATATGGGCGTCGCCGCCCTCAACCGCCTGGAAGCGGTCGTCACCCGCGCCGCCTTCGGCCGCACCGACGATCTCGACGGTGACGGTCGAGCTGTCGGTATTGCCGGCCTCGTCGGTCGCCACGATCTCGAAGCTGTCGGTGGTGACCTCACCCGGATCGAGCGCGCCCAGCACCGCCGCATCGGCCTGGTAGGTGTAGCGGCCGTTGTCGTCGATCTCCACCGTGCCCTTCTCGGGGCCTTCGCCGGCCGAGAACACCGGCAGGTCGCCGTTCAGGTCGACGGCCAGCGGTGCTTCGATGTTGTAGAGGCTGGTGGTGCCGCTCACCTCGTTGGCGACGATCAGCTTGGCGACGCCGTCAGCCGAGTCGGCTGCCGCGATGTAGAGCACGCCTTCGGGGCTGACATCGCCCTCGCTGCGGATCATGTCGAGGAAGGTGACGTTCTCGGGGTCGGTGATGTCGAACACCATCACCGCGCTCGAACGCTCAAGGCCGATGAAGGCCAGCGTGCTGGCGCCGTAGTGGCCGACGGTGACACCCTCGGGCTCGGGGCCCTTGTTGTCCGAGCGGCTGTCGTCCCAGAGTTCCGGATAGCGGGCGGCGATGATCTTCTCGATCGAGGCGCCGCTGTCGAAGACCATCTCGCCCTTGTCGTTCAGGATCGAGAAGGACCGCGCACCATAGGCATAAAGGGCGTCGTAATCGCCATCGCCGTCGGTGTCGCCCAGTTCCTTGGTGACGGTCAGCCGGCCGAGATTGTCATCGGCCTGCAGCGCGTCGGCATCCGGGAAGGCGGTCGGGTCGAGATCCAGATCCTTGACCCGCTCTTCCTCGGCATAATCGCCCCATTCGCGGGCATCGCCCTCGTTGGCGATGACCAGATAGGTGCTGCCATCGGCGCCGGCATAGGACGCGATCGAATCCGGCATATACATGCCGAAGACCGGGTGGTTGGCGATGTTGATGCCGTCGTCACGATCCGAGGCGTCGAACTCGTTGCCGGCCAGCGAATGGTCCTTGTAGCCGAGCGGCACGATCTCGGTCACGACCGGCGCATCGCCCGACAGGTCGACGATGGCGATCGCGTTGTTTTCCTGCAGGGTGACATAGGCGGTCTGGCCATCGGGCGCGACCGCGATGTATTCCGGCTCCAGATCCTGGGCGACCGTCGAGCCCGGGCCGAAGATCCGCACGCCGGCATCGCGCAGCGCGTCGATCTGGTCGTTGAACTGGGTGAAGCCGGCGGTCTGGACGGTGCCCGAGGCAAGGTCGATCACGCTGATCGAGCCTTCCGGATCACCGACGGTGTAGTCCTCGGGCTCGCCCTCGTTGGCGACCAGGATCTTCGTACCATCCGGGGTGAAGGTCACCATGTCGGGCAGCGAACCGACCGTGTAGCGGCCGATCTCGGCGCCGTCGGTATCCATGACCACCACGGTGCCGGGCTGGGTCTTGTCTTCGGCGCCGACCGCGACCGCGACCATCCCGTTCTTGACCGAGACCGAATTGGCGCCGCCGAGCGACGACAGGTCCACACCACCCAGAACCGTGCCGGTCGCGGCGTCGATGATGTCGACACCATTGGGGCCGACCGCGAAGACACGGTTGCTGGCCTTGTCATAGGCGACGATTTCCGAGGCACCGGCGGTCGTGTCGGCGCTGCTGGTGGTCCAGACGTTATGCGCGATCACCGAGCCCTCGGCGACATCGTCGCCCGAGACGGTGATGCTGCGGTCGGCCGCGACCGGGCGGCTCTCGATATCGGTCTGCACCGCAAGGTCGACGATGCGGGTATCGTTCGAAACCGGCGTCTCGGCCTCGCCGAAGGCGGTGCCGCCATTGTCGACATTGTGCTCGTCGAGCAGGTATTCGGCGAGCGCATCCTGCTCGCTGCCCGGGGCCGCGAAGCTCGCATCACCGGCCGCGACGTTGTTCTCGTCCAGCGCCACGACATTGGCGAAGTCGGGATCGGCCTCGGCGAATTCCGCGAAGGGATAGCCGTCGCCGCCTTCCTGCATGAAGCCCAGCGTCACGACCCGGATCGGCCGCGAGGCATCGCCCTGCACCTCACCGCCCGAGACGATGGTGTCGACCACCTCGCCCGCCTCGTTGACGATCTGCAGCGTCTCGATGCGGTCGCCCGCGGCGCGCTCGGGATTGAAGGCGAAGGTCATGCCGCCCACCTGGGCGAACTGGCCAGGGGTGGCGCCGTTGCCGCTGGCGGCGACCGCATGTTCCATCACCGCCTTCAGCTGGGCGGCGGTCAGGGTCTGCATCGACAGCGTGTTGTTGAAGCGCAGCGCATTCTCGATGTCGAGCTGCGAGATGTCGCCCGCGTCCTTGCCGGCCACCGGGTTGGCCTGGGGCGGCAGGGCGGACACCTGGCCGGTCGCATCGTCGACCACGACCTCGCCGATGCCGGCGCGGATGCCGCCGCCATTCTTGATCGAGACCATCACGGTGTCGTCGACCTCACGCGCCGCCGCCAGATTGGCATCGGCCGAGAGATTGCCCAGATTGGTTTCCTGGGTGCGGACATCGGCGCGGTCGCCATCGAGATAGACATCGGTCTGACCGAGGATGTTGCCATCCTTCTCGACCACCACGGCCTCGACCGCGTCGACCAGATCGTCGACCAGATCGCCCTTGGTGCCCTCGGCGAAGGCAGCGTCCAGATCACCGTCCCAGGCAGCAGCGACATTCTCTTCGGTGCTCGCGACCGGGCCGTTATCCGGGTTGGTGAGGCTCTCCGCGACCACCTTGCCCTCGTCGTCGAATTCGACGATCAGGCGGCCCAGATAAGAATACTCGCCATCGGTCGAGACCACGACCGCGGTATCGCCATCGGCATTGGTGGTGACGACCGGATAACCGGCGACCGCCTCGTCGCCCGGGTTCAGCACGTCGTCTTCGTTGGCGAGGATGGTGTCGGAACCGCCGGCGATGACCACGTCCACGCCGTGCAGCAGCTTCACCAGCGCCTCTTCAAGCGCGATCTGCTGCATGTGGCTGACCAGCACGACCTTGTTCACGCCCTGGGCGATCACATCGTCGATGACCGGCTGCAGCACCCTGGCCAGCGCCGCCATGTCGTTCTGATCGGTGCCGATGGTATCGACGCCGCCAGGCGAAGAAATGGTGCCGAGGATCGGGGTGGTGGCACCGACCACGCCGACGGTCTCGACGATGCCGGTCTCGGGGTCGGTCACCTCGATCAGGGTCGCCGGCGCGATCTTGGGCGCGGTGGTCGAGGTCGCCGACTGCTCGGGGCCCGTCGCGAAGGCATCCGAGGTCAGGATCTCGCCGGTATAGAGACCGCGCAGGCTCGAATCGCCCGAGAAGTCCAGATTGGCCGAGAGATAGGGGAACTGGGTGCCGACCCAGCCGTCATCGGCGACGCCGTCGGCCGCACCGAAATTCGGGGTCAGCAGACCACCGACCGTGCCGGTGCCGAGGTCAAACTCGTGATTGCCGAAGGCCGAGGCATCGAAGCCGATCACGTTCATGATCGAGATGTCGACCCGGCCGGCGCCGGCGCCGAGACCGGCATAACCCTCGCCATCCGCCAGGTCGTAAAGGTCGTTATAGACCTGATCCAGCACGCCGCTTGCGCCGAAGGACGGGTCGGCGGCCGCGTTGAAGAACGGGCCCGACAGATAGTTGTCGCCGGCGGACAGGGTGATCGAATAGGCGTAGTCGTCTTCGAAGGCATCGACCAGCGCCGCAAAATTCGCGGCACGACCGATGGCATCGACGCCACCCTCAAGGTCAGAGGCGTGCAGGATCTGGAGCTGCATGAACCGTATCTCCGGCTTGCGGACCGGTGCGGGGGATCGCCGTCACCGGGTCCGTTTCTGTCGGGAAATTCTGGACGGGTGCGACGCCGCGCATGCTTTCGCCTGAAGCCCTGCGCGGCGCCCAGGTGTGGAAGATGCCCAAGGAAAGTTGCAGCTTCGGGACAGGATCGTTAAATCCGTGCCCGCCGGCGAACATCATGCAGCGGGTTTCATCCCTGCGCGGTGCCGGGGGCCGCAGCGGCAGCCGCCGTCTCGGCCAGCTTGCGATCGCCGGCGGCGATACCCGCCTGCACCAGGCGCTGGGCGACGCCGGCGAACTGGCGTTCCGCCCGCAGGAACGCTTCCACCGGCATGATCAGCATGCCGGTGGGCGCCAGTTTCGGCCGGCCGTCGGCGTCGGCATCGTCGAACACCGCACGCGCAAGCTCGATGCGTACGACGCCGCCGGCCAGGCGGATGGTGCCGAAACCGTCGATGAAGATGTCCTGGTCGAGCATGGGTCTGCTCCTGAAACGGGCCGGGACCTGCGATATCCCGGAACGGCCGGCACACTAGCCGCCGCCGGTAACCGTTTCATGACAGATCCCAAGTGGAGCAGATGAGATCTGATACCCATCCCCAGGCGCGCAGATGACTCCACCATTCGGGGAGTTTCATGATACTCAATGGTTAGAAAGGTTGACGTATCGGGGCCTTCGGCGCCAGAATTCAAAGATTACGCACTCCAGAACAGAGCGGCCCGTGACAACGAGGCCGCCAGCCTGCGACGACAGGTTTCACCGGAACACGAGGAGGAGACGAAAATGACCGAGAGGGACGCCACCGCCACCGACGAGCTGGAGCCTGCCGCCACCGAGGCCGAAGGCACCACCGACACCACGGCGGCCACCGATACCGCGGCAGCCGACGGTGCCGACACCGTCGAAGCCGATGCCCTTGAAGCCGACGCTCTTGAAGATTTCGATCTCGAAGACGTCGAGATCATCGAAAGCAAGGTTTTCGCCTGACCGGCCGACACGGCCCGCGCGACGCCGCCCCCGCTGCTCCGCGATCCGTCCCGGCCGGACACCGGCCCGCTCCGACATGACGACGACAGGATCCGGCCGTGCTCTTGCGCATACCGCGCAGGCACGGAGCGCTCTCGTTATGTCCGCCGACCGGCCGGTGCACCCCCGTGACCCCCGGTGTAAATTCCCGCGTCGCTGCCGCCCCGTCGCATGACCGGCCATTTCCGAATGAGCCAGGATCCGGACCTTTTGTCTCCGGATCATCAGGGGATGGACATGCCCGATACCATGATCGCCCGCACCGCCACCGCGGCCTCTGCGGGCTTCGGCGCGAAGCCGACCCTCCGCGTCGGTCTCGTCGCCTATAACTGGGAAGCCGACACCTCGCTCGCGCTGTGGAACCTGGTGACCTATGCCCGGCGCACGCCCGCGATCGCCGAGCGTGTCACCTTCGTCGAACACTGTGCCGCCACGCCCAAATCCCTGATGGATGAAGAGGCGCAGCTGTTCTTCCTGCTGAAATGGCAGGAGACCCACAATTTCGACGTGGTCGGCTTCTCCTGCTATATCTGGAACATCAAATTCGTGCTGCGCGCCGCCAAGGCGATCAAGGAGCTGTGGCCGCAGACGGTGGTGATCTTCGGCGGCCAGCAGATCCGCGGGTCTTATGTGCCCTTCGTCTTCGACCGCGAGCGCTGCGCCGATATCTGCGTCTGCAACGAGGCAGAGGTCACCTTCCGCGACCTGCTGAATTCCTTCCTCGACGGCAGCCCGAAGCTCTCGACCGTGGGCGGCATCGCCTATATGGCGCCCGACGGCAACACCGACGACTTCCTGATCTTCGACGGCAGCGGCCGCGTGCCCGCGGGCACGGCCTATCACGAGACCGCCGAGGCCGCGCTGATCGAAGACATCAACGACATCCCCTCGCCTTATCTGGGCGGGATCGAGCTGCCCCATGGCGGTGCCTTCCTCTACGAAGCCTCGCGCGGCTGCCCCTATCGCTGTTCCTTCTGCATCTGGGGCGAGAGCAAGGGCGTGCGCGAATACGAGATGGAGCGGGTGGAGGCAGAGCTTCACAACATCCTCTCGCATCATCCGTCGCACATCATGTTCTGCGACGGCACCTTCAACATGCGCAAGGAACGCGCGGCCCGGATCCTGGAAATCCTGGTCGAGCATCTGCGCGACGGCCGGGTCCAGCCCTTCAGCCTGCTGCTGGAGCTGAAGCTCGAAATCATCGACGACAACCTGGCCCGGGTGATGGACGAGCTGGTGCGGCTGAACCCGCTGGTCACCTTCGAATTCGGCCTGCAGAGCGCCAGCCAGGAAGCGGCGAAGCTGATGCGCCGCCCCTTCACCGAAGACCGCTTCCGCCGCGCCTGGAACCGGCTGTCGGACAAGCTGAAATCCTCGGCGATCATCGACTGCATCTACGGCCTGCCGGGCGACGGCATCCCGCAATTCATGCAGACGGTGGATTTCTGCTACTCGCTGAGCCCGCACCGCATCCAGGCCTTCCGGCTCTCGATCCTGCCCGGCTCGGAATTCGAGCGGCAGGCCCAGGAGCACGAGATCCGCTATATGCGAGAACCGAACCACATGGTCTACGAGACCAAATGGCTCAATCTCGACCAGATGGCCTGGGTGGAGACCTTCGGCTTTGCGGTGGCCGACCTCTATCACTTCCACGGCACCACCATCAAATGCCTGCTGGCCATGAAGGATCAGCTGGGTGTCGACGGCTTCAGCGACCTGATCCGCCGCTTCGTCGACTGGGCGGGCCGCGACCGGATCCTGGGCAGCATCTATGCCGGCAACCGGCCGGAGGGACGCTGGCGGGCGATCGACCTGTCGAAACCCTTCGAGCAGTTCATCCAGACCCGGCTTCTGCCCGATGCCGGCATCACCGATCCGTCGATCCGCGACCGGCTGCACGACCTGTTCCGCTACGAGGTGACCATGGGCCGCGTGGCCGTGGGCGGGCTTGCCGAAACGCCGCTGCCGGCGCTGTCGGCCGGCGGCGGGGCGGGTGAACTCGCCATCCGGGTGGAGCTGATGCACAGCCGCTTCGACATTCCGGGCTTCATCATGGGGGCCCATGGTCGCGGCGACATCGACATCATGGATATGGACGAAACGGACAGTTACGTCGCCTTCACCCAGAAGGCCGGCCATCAGGGGGTTCTGGTGCCGATCTCCTACCGGATCAGCGGCCGCATGGCCGGGCTGATCGAGGCGGCGCGGCGCGACACCGCGGCCGGCGCCGGGCTGGCGCCGGTGCTCTCCAAGCTGGTGAAGATCGGCATCGTCGCCGAAGCGACCGGCAGCTGAGGCATCGCATCGCTCGTATTGCACTCCGGGTTCGGATGGATCAACCTCGGGTTATCCATCCAACCCGCGCCGGAGCCGCCCCCGTGCCGCCCATCGAACCACCCTCGCTCGACTTCGTCTGGCCGGTCGTGACCTTCGCGATCGTGGCCCTGCTGTCACCCGGCCCCAACACCGTGCTGCTCACCACTTCGGGCGCCAGCTTCGGCTTCCGGCGCAGTCTGCCGGCGATGGCCGGCATCTGCTTCGGGGCCCCCCTGCTGATCCTGGCGGTGGGGCTGGGCTTGGGCGCCATTCTTGAAACCGTGCCCGCAACCCGGATCGCGATCGAGGTGATCGGTGTCGCCTACATGCTCTGGCTCGCCTGGAAGATCGCGAGCGCCGAGCCCAAGGGGCTGGACCAGAACCTGAAACAGGCCGAGGGCAGGCCGGTGGGCGCGCTCCAGGCGGCCCTGCTGCAATGGGTCAACCCCAAGGTCTGGACGATGGCGGTCGCGACCATGGGGGCCTATGGCGCGGCGGCCAACAACCCCACCGTTCAGGCGGTGATCATCGCGCTGATCTTCTTTCTGGTCTGCGTGCCGGCCGCGGTGATCTGGACCGGCTTCGGCGTCGCGGTCCGCCGGCTGCTTGCGACGAGGCGGGCGGTCAGGATCTTCAACACCGTCATGGCGGTCCTGCTGGTCGCCTCTCTCATTCCCATCGTGGCGGGCTGACGCTGCAGCGCAGCCAGGCCTTCCCAGGATCAACCTCCCCGGGATCAACCCTTAAGGACTCCCCGATGGACAAGCCCGCACCGCTCGGCGTCGGCCTGCAGTACAATCCCGAAATCCTCGACTGGTTTCCGTTCGAAACCCAGCCGGTCGACCTGTTCGAGATACTGCTGGATGCGATCATGGGGCCGCTCGACAGCCCCTGGATCTTCCGCCCGGGCCAGGAGCGGCGCATGCAGGCGCTGGGTGCCGCGAAGCCGCTGCTCGCCCATTCCAATTACGGGTGCGAATTCGGCTTCGGCCGGCTGGAAGACACGCCCGCCGTGCGCCGCCATGTGGCGCTGGCCCGGGCGATCAACAGCCCCTGGGTCGGCGATCACTGCTTCTACGGCGACGCCTCCTGGCTCGACATCTGGTCCAGCCCGGTTCAGTTCTCCTCCCCCGAACTCGTCCGGGTCGCCGACCGGGCGCGGCGGCTGCAGGAGATCTACGGCATGCCGCTGGCGCATGAAAATGCGGCCTATTACATGCCGACCCCGGGGGCCATGATGCGCGAGGCGGAATTCATGGCCCGTCTGGTCGATCGCGCCGGCACCTGGCTGCATCTCGACCTGCACAACGTCTATACCAATTCGGTCAATCTGGCCGGCTACGACGCCGAGGATTATCTCGCGACCATCCCGCTCGACCGGGTGGTCTGCATCCATCTGGCCGGCGGATCCTGGTATGACGGGCTCTACCACGACTGGCATGACAGCACGGTGCCCGAACCGGTCTGGGCGATGCTCGACCAGGTGCTGTCCCGGGCCCTGCCTTCGGCCGTGATCCTGGAATTCCAGGGCCGCGCCCATCATCCCCAGACCCGGGAACTGGGCGGGGCGGAAGACGAGGCGATGATCGCTGCCGATCTGGCCCGCGCCAAGGCGGCCTGGGATGCGGCCGCGCGCCGCCATGGCGTGGTGCCGCCGGTTCGGGAGATCGCGTGATGACGGCCATGACCCCGCCCGCCGCCCCCATCCCCGGTGCCGGGCTGCCCGCCGCCACGGTCTATGCCACCTGGCGGCGGATCCTGCGCGAAGCGCCGCTGGCCGAGGCGATGTTCGATCCCGCGATCGACGATCGGACGCTGGGCCGCCGCTTCGGCCTGGACGATGACGGCGTGGCCACGGTACGTGCCTATGCCGCGACACCCAAGCCGACGCGCATGTTCATTCTGAACTACCGCTTCCGCATGACCGGATCGGTGCAGAACGCGCTGGAAACGGCGGCACCGCTGACCATGCGGGCGCTGAAGGGCAAGGGGCTGGACCTGCGCGAGCTGGCCGAAGGCTTCCTCGAAGCCGATCGCTGGCAGGATGACGGCCCCTTCGTCGTGGGCTATTGCGCCCGGATCCTGGACCATCTGGCCGCCCATCCCGCGACCGAGGCCCCGGCAGGGCTGCGCGACCTGATCGCGCTCGACCGCGCCACGGCCGGGCTGCTGATGCGGCTTGCCGATGCGCCGCCGCAACCGGCGGTGCCCGCAGGGCATGTCGGCCTCACCGGCCGCGCAGTGGCCGTCACCACTGCCCACGATCTGGCCCCCTGGCTGCGCAATTCTGCGACGCTGGGCCGCGAGGATCTGCCGGCGCGGCCGGCCGCCTATCTGGTCGCCATGCCCGATCTGGCCGCCGCGCCCAAGGTCTCGGCGCTGCCACCGCGGGGGGCCCTGATGCTGGCGGCCCTGGAAGAAGGACCGCTCAGCCCCGCGGCACTCACCCGGCGGCTTGGCGGTGCCGGCCCGCAGGATGCGGCCCTGCTGGGCAAGCTGGCCGAACGCGGCGCGGTGGTGGGGGCATGACGGTCGCGACCCGCCCGGCCCCATCCGCCACCCGTCTCGCCACCGCAGATCAGGTCGCCACCACAGACCAGGCATCCGCTGGCGACCTGCCCGCCATCGACTGGTTTCCGCTGTTCTGGATGCGTGGCGCCGGTTTCGGCTTCGCCCGGCTGCGGCGCGCCTGTCTGGACGCGGACATTCTGGCCATGATCGATGATCCGGCCGTCACGCCCGATACCCGCGCCGCCGCCTTCGCTCCTGCCGCGGCCGATGCCCGGCGACGGCTGGTTGCGGCGCTCGGCGATGCCATGGCGGAAGAGGCGCTGTTTCTGTCCAACCGCGACGCGCCGGCGCGCATCGCCGAACTTGCGGCCGAAAACCTGGATCAGCCGCGCAAGCGCGCCCGCCAGAAGCTGCGTCTGGCCTGGAGCTATCTGCAGCGCTTCGCGGCCAAGAACGACACCGCGAGCTTTTTCGGCCCCGTCGCCTGGGGGCGGATCGATCCCCGATCCGAAACCGCGCTGCAGGTGACCGGCGATCCGGACCGGGTGATCGGCGACCGGATCACGGTGATCGAACACTGGGTGGCCGAGGCCCTGGCCGAAGCGGTGGCCGCCGATCCGGCGCTGGCGGGGCAGCTGCCGCTGATCCTCAACCCCGGTTGCACGCTGGATGATGCGGGCCGGCTGCACCTGCCGGTCGATCGCAGCACCCCCCTGCCCGCCCGGGTCGCCGCGGTGGTGCGCGCGGCCATGCGGCTGGGGCCTGCGCGGCCCGCCGAGCTTGCCGCCGCCGCAGCGACCGGGGACGCGGCCGCCGCCATCGACATGCTGGTCGGCCGGCGGGTGCTGCTGCCGGCGCTGACGCCCGCGCCCGGCAGCCGCCGGCCGCTCGATCATCTGGCAGGACTTCTGGGGCGGATCGGCACTCCGGCCGCCGACCTCTGGCTGGATCGCATCGCCGCGATCGAGGCCGGTGCCCGCGATTTCGCCGCCGCGGCCGGGCGGCCACGCGACCGGCTGGCGATCCTGGACCGGCTGCACGCCCTGCTGGCCGCCGCCGGCGCCGACCGCGAGCGCGACCACGGCCGGATGTATGTCGGCCGTCAGCCGGTCTACGAAGATTGCGCCCGGGCGGGCAATGTCGTTCTGGGCGGGCCGTTCCTCAAGGCCGCCGAACCGGATCTGGCCCCGGTGCTGAACCTGTACCGGCGGGTGGCGACGGCCGCGGCCATGCTGATCGCCGATGGTCAGGCACAGGCCTTCGACCGGCTGGTGCATGACGGCGCCGCCGATGCCGGGGGAACGGTCGATCTGGTCCGCCTGCTGGCCGCCACCCCCTCGGCCGATCTCGCGACCGCCGCGGTGGCGGTGATCGAGCCGGTGCTGCGCCAGGCCTGGGACCGGCTGGCCATCGATGCCGCCACAGACGAAATCGCCCTCACCCCGGTCGATATCGCACATGTCGGCGACGCGGTGGAAACCGCCGTCCGCCGCCTGCTGCCGCATGCGCCCCGGCCGGTCACCCTCGGCCTCGACATCGCCTCGCCCGATCTGATGATTGCGGCGGCAAGCCCCGCGGCGATCATCCGCGGCGACTGGCGGCTGGTGATCGGCGAGGTGCACCCGGCGGTCGCCACCGCCGTGCAGCCGGTGGCCATGCCCTTCTGCCCCGATCCGGACCGGGCGGCCGATCTGGCGGCCGGCTGGGCGCTGGCGGATGCCGCCAGGCCGGCGCGGCTGGGCCTGGCCGATGACGGCCGGCATTACCAGCGTTCGCATATCGACTGGCCCGAACACCCCGGCTTCATCGACATCGCCCTGCCCGGCGATGCCGCGACCGGCCCGCGCCGGCGCATCCGGGCGGCGGAGGTCCGGGTCCGGCGCGCGGCGGACGGCACGCTGCGCGTCCAAAGCCGCTGCGGACAGGATGACGACCTGGGCACGCTGACCCGCACGGCCCTGCACCGGGCGATGTTCACGCTCGCCTCTGCGGTGACCGGGCGGCATCTGGCGCCGCGGCTGGTACTGGGCCGGCTGGTGGTCAAGCGGCGAAGCTGGCGGATCAGAGCCGGCGACCCTCGCCCCGGCGGCAAGCCGGCCGAGGATGCCGAGGCCTTCCGGGCCATGCGCCGCTGGGCGCGGGATCTGGGCCTGCCGCCGGCGATCTTCGCCAAAGCGCCCGGAGAGCCAAAACCGGTCTGCATCCTGCTCGATGCCCCTCAGGGGGCGGAAATGCTCGCCCGGCTATTCGACCGCGACGAGCCGATCGATCTGGCTGAAATGTCGCCGGGTCCGGACGAGCTGTGGCTCGATGCCGGCCCGGAAGGCCGGGTGACGGCAGAATTCCGCCTCAGCACCCGGCTTCGCCCGGCAGCCCCCAGGAAAGACCCGGCATGACGACGCTGACCGCGCCTGAGATCGACACAACGGCCGCTGAGAGCGCCGGCGCCGCGATCGCCCGCGGCTGTTTTCCCGCCCGGTTCGAACATGCCGAGATCACCGATCCCACCCGCGGCCGGCGGATCGAAATCACCGATCCCGCGGGCGATGGCCATTGGGTGCTGGGCCCGGCCGAATTCGAAGTCGCCCGGGTCTTCGACGGGCAGTCGAGTTTCAACGCCCTGTCCGCCCGGCTGGCGGCGCGCGGCATTCGCGCCGATGCGACCAAGCTGATGCGGTTCGAAACCAAGCTTCTGGGCCTGGGCCTGCTGGAGATCGACGGCCGCGGCAACCGCGCCCGCGACCCTTTCACCGGCTTCGATTTCGCCCTGCTCCACCATCTGGTCATCCAGCGGCTGGGTGTGGTCCACCCCGAACCGCTGCTCGACCGGCTGCTGTCCTGGCCGCGCGCGGTGCGGATGGGGCTGTTGGGGGTGGTCACCCTGGCCGCACTGGCAACCCCGGCGCTGCTGGTCGTGATGGGCGGGCGCTTCCTTGACGAGGCATCGGCGACGCTGACCGGCTGGATGCTGCCGCTGCTCTATCTCGTGACGCTGGCCAGCGGTTTCCTGCACGAAGGCGGCCATGCGCTTGCCTGCAGGGCCCTTGGCGTCAGGGTGCGCGAGACCGGGTTCGCGATCTATTTCCTGATGCCCTTCGCCTGGACCCGCCCCGACCGGCGCGACTGGGAGGCGCTGGCCATGGGGTCACGCATGGTCGCGATCCTGGCCGGCCCCTTCGCCAGCCAGGCCCTGGCCGGGCTGGGGCTGGCGGCGATGATGGCCGCCCCCATGGGCAGTCCGCTGCATTCGGGCGGCGTGATCCTGGCTGCCGCCGGGCTGTTCGGCGCCACCGTCACCCTGCTGCCGGTGCTGAACGGCGATGGCTATCTGATGCTGGTCGAGGTGCTGCGCCTGCCCAATCTGCGCCGCCGGGCCTTCGATCATCTGCGCCGGGCGGTCGGGCTGCCGGCCCCTGCCCTGCCGGCATCGCTGCCCGCCGGACGCGGGCCGCTGCTGCTGGCCGTCGCCTTCGGCACCATCCTCGGCTGGGCGGGGATCTGGGTCGGCATGGCCTGGTGGCTGGGCGGCATGATGCTGGAGTTGATCCGATGACCGCCCCTTCTCCTGCCAACCCCGCCACCTATGGCAGCCGAGCCCACTGGGACGGCGTCCATGCCCTGCTGGAGGATCGGGCCCTGCTGGAGGACCGGGGCTCCATCCGACCAAAAGCGGCAGGCGCCCTGCTCGACCACATGGCGGCGGTGGCCGATCGTCTGGCCGGGGCCGACGGGGTGGTGATGGATCTGGGGGCGGGCCAGGGGGCGCTCGCACGCGCCCTGGCGCAGCCGGCCCTGACGAATCCAGGTCGCCTGGTGATCGCCAGCGACATCGCGGCCGGCCCTCTGGCGGCCATCCGGGCGCCGGGCATTGCCGGGCTCGTCGCCGATGCCGCGCGGCCGGCGCTGAAGCCGGGTGTGGTTGATCTGATCACCTGCCTGCGCGGCCTCTGGACCCTGCCCGATCCGGCAGGGGTGCTGACCGCGATGGCCGGGCTGCTGGCGCCCGGCGGCCATATTCTGGTGCAGCTCTGGGACAGGCCGGCCCGCTGCCGGCTGATCGGCACCGGGGCCGCCTTGCTCGGCAAGGTGCTGCCCGATCTCACCCGCCCCGCCGGCGAGGCGGGCCCCTTCGACATCGATCCGGACGGGCTGGCGGCGCTCGCCGCCCCGGCCGGGCTGGAGCTGGTCGCGATCGAGGATGGCGCCGCCACCGCCGGGATCGGCGATGCCGCCGGCTATTGGCGCGAATTCGACGCCCTGGCGGAAACTGCCGCTGCGGCCCGGCTGCGCGCCCCAGCCGCCCTGCAGGCCAGGCTGGATGCCGCCCTGCCTGGCGTGCTGGACCGGGTTCTGCCGCGCGGCGACGATGCCGCCGTCTGGCAGGCGCCGATCGCCTGGCATCTCTGCACCCTGGCGCCGCGCATGGCGCCGGAACCGGTCACACAGACGGGCTGATCCCCGGCGGGCTGATCCCCGGCGAGCTGACGCCCCCCGCCGCAATGGTCTTCGCCAGCTGACGGTCCATCGCGGCCAGCAGATCGGATCTGAGGGCGTCGAGTTCCGCCAGCGCCCGGGTGAACTGCTGGCCGGTCCGGGCGATCTGGGCCGCGGCATCATCCCGCGTCGCCGCATCGCCATCGCGGCAGGCAAGCGCATGGGCCAGTTCGGCATCGCCGCGGGCATGGTCGATGCGCCCGATCCGGGCATCGAGTTCGCCGAGACGGTCCTGAAGGGTGGCGGCTGCGGGATCGTCCACATCCTGCAGTGCGCGGACCGCCTCGATCATCCGCACCCGGGCGGTGGTATGGCTGCAAGCCAGGCGCTGGCGGCGCACCGGCATCGGACAGAGCCCCGCGCGCACCACCCCGTTCGGCAGGTCGGAGGGCAGCGGCGTCTGCCCGTCTGCCGCCCGCAGCACCCGTTCATGGACCATCCCGCAATCGACGATGCGGGCAGCGGCGATTTCGGCGCGCAGCCCCTCCAGCCGCGTCTGCGGCGGAAGGGACTGCAGGACCGAAAGGTCAGGGACGACGGGTGCGGCAGGATGCAAGCAGAACCCCTCCGGCGTTGGCGTCAGGCGGTGGCGGCGGCCGCGCGCAGCCGTTCGACCGGCCGTTCGCGGATCAGGATATGCAGCAGGGCCGAGATCAGGCCCAGCCCGACCGACAGCCACCAGACCGGATCGTAAGACCCGACCATGTCGAAGATCCGCCCGGCGAGCCACGAGCCCAGGAAGCCGCCCACCTGATGGCCCATGAACACCAGGCCGAACAGGGTGGACAGATAGACCGGCCCGAACATATGCGCCACCAGCCCGCTGGTCAGCGGCACGGTGCCGAGCCAGGTAAGGCCCAGCAGGAAGGACATGGTGATGACCAGGGTGGGCGACAGCGGCAGCAGCAGGAACCCCAGGAAGATGAACGCCCGGATGGTGTAAAGCAGCGCCAGCGCGTCCTTTTTCTGGATCACTGTGCCCAGCTTGGCGAAGCCATAAGTGCCGAAGATGTTGCCGAGCCCCACGGCGGTGAGTGCCGCGGTCGCCACCCAGGGCTCCAGCCCGCGATCCGCGGCATAGGCCGGCAGATGCACGCTGATGAAGGCGAGGTGAAAGCCGCAGACGAAGAAGCCGGCATTCAGCAGCCAGAAGCCAGGGGTGCTGAAGGCCTCGCGCACCGCCTCGCCCAGGGTCTGGCGCGAGACGATCGGGTCGCCGGCCTTCGACGCCCCCATCAGCCCGAGCGCCAGCGGCACCATCAGCGCCGAGGTGATGCCCAGGATCACCAGGCTCCACCACCAGCCGGCGGCATCGGTCAGCCCATGGGCATAGGGCAGCGCCACGAACTGGCCGAGCGACGAGCCCAGGCTGGCCAGCGCCAGCGCCGAGGCGCGGAAGCGTTCGGGTGCCGCGCGTCCCACCGCACCCAGGATGACGGTGAAGCCCGCGCCGCTCAACCCGATGCCGATCAGGATGCCGGCACCGGCGAGTTCGAGTTCCGAGCCCGAAAAGGCAAGCCAGACCACGCCCACGGCATAAACTGCGCCGCCGGCGAGCCCCACGGCCATGGGGCCGCGCTTGTCGGCCAGCACGCCGGCGAACGGCGCGAACAGGCCCCACATCAGATTCATCAGCCCCAGCGACAGCGCATAGGCTTCGCGCCCGGTACCGATCGCCTCGCTGACGGGGGTGAGATACAGGCCCAGGCTCTGCCGGACCCCCATGGACAGGGCCAGGATGCAGCCTGCCGAAATCACGATCAGGGCGAGCGACCGGGGCATCCGCCCGTCATCGCCGCCTCTGGACACACCGCCTGCGGTGCCGCGCGCCACGCTCATGGCGTCGTCTCCTCCACACGGGCCCGGATCCCCGGCCCGGCCGGCCCCAGCCGGCCAGGTCCGCTGATCGGGCTCTGGCTCTCCGGTGTTCCAGGCGGCATGGCGTCTTCTGGTCCTGCCCTGTCGAGCCGGCGCCATGTTTCTCATTGCTTCTTGGGGCGCAGTATCGCGCGAAGCCGGGTGCGCTTCAATGGTCGAATGTGGTTGTAAAATACGCACGCACGACGCGCAGCAGCGCAACCGGCCTCCGCAGGCGGGTCCGATCAGGCGAACAGGCTCTCGTCTTCGGCCCCCAGCGATTCGACCGCCAGGCCGTCGGCCCCGGCGGTGAAGATGGTGACCGAGGCCGGGCGAGGGCGGAATTCCAGCACCCGGTCACTGCCGCGGGCATGGCCGACCAGCACGTTAATCGGCACGAAATGCGACACCACGACCACCAGCCCCGACAGGCCCCGGGCCGCCTCTACCACGCCGGCCGCCCAGGCGCGCTGTGCCGCCGGCATGTCGCCCCAGCCGCGCCCCAGCCAGTCCTTGATGTCGGCCGCGCGGGAGACGACCGGCTGACCGTCGGTCCAGGGGATCTCGGCAAAGGCGGGCGCGGGTTCGGGCGCAAGCCCCAGCGCCGCACCGATGATGGTCGCGGTCTCGGTGGTGCGCGCCAGCGGGCTCGCCAGCAGCCGGGGCCGCTGGTCTGCAAGCAGCGCTGCCAGATGCGCCGCGGTTTCCGCCGCCTCGTCGCGGCCGCGCGGCGCCAGCGGCGGGTCGCGCAGCTCTTCGGTCATGCGGGTGGCGGTGCCGTGGCGAACGAAAAGCAGGCGTGTGGTCTGGCTGGTCATCTGGCGGGCTCCCGGGCGTTTCCGTATCTGTTATGGCGCCAGCCTGCCTGCGCTTTGATGACGCTTGCAACCCCGGGGATGCACAAGCGGGCCGGAACCTGCCGATCCGTCAGGATTGCCGCCGCCGTTCAATCATAGGATGATGGCCTGTGCCGACCGCCCATCCCCCATCGGAGGCCCTTGTTCCATGCCCTCTTCCGCCCCTCTGAACCGACGCCTGCTGCTGGCCGGGCTTGCCGCCCTGCCCCTGGCTCTTGCCGCCGGCCGCCACCCTGCCCTGGCCCAGTCTGCCGACGATCAGGCCGGGCACGGCAATCCCGATGCCGCCGGGCTGTGGCGGACGATCGACGACGAAACCGGCAAGCCGCGGTCTCTGGTCAGAATTTTTGAGCGGGACGGCCGCTGGTACGGCCGGATCGAAAAACTCTTCCGCGAGCCGGGCGAGGATCCGGATCCCGTCTGCCATGAATGCACCGACACCCGCGCCGGGCAGAAGATCACCGGTATGGAAATCCTGACCGGGCTGGTCCGCGACGGCCTGGCTTACGAGGGGGGCGAAATCCTCGACCCCAAGAACGGCGAGATCTACGACGCGAAGATGACGCTCTCGCCCGACGGCAACACGCTGGAGGTCCGCGGCTTCATCGGCCTGTCGCTGTTCGGCCGCAGCCAGACGTGGATCCGGGAGGGCTAGGCCCGGATCCGCGACGGCTAAGCGTGGATCCGCGAAGGCTAAGCCTCAGCGACCAGCGGCCCGTACACGTCGGTGCGGGCCAGCGCATGGCGACGGCGGATCCTGTCGGCCATGACGCCGATCGCCACATAGAGCGCCGCCCAGGACGGCGTCACGTCCGGCGGCGGCTTCAGGCCGTCGGTCATCGACAGCATCCGGTCAAGTTCCCGCTCGATCTCCGCCTGGCCCGCCTGGATGCCCCGGATCATGTCGGCCAGCATCGGGCTGCCGCCCAGGCGGATCAGCGGGTGCACGATCCCCGCCTCGGTGCGCAGCTGGTCGATCAGCAGGGTCCTGACCCGGATCAGTGCCGCCACCAGCCCCGCCGGGTGGCGCGGATCGTCGCGCGCAACGGTCGCCACCGTCTCGGCCAGCCCGATCAGATCGGGCAGCTGGTCGTGAACCAGCGACTGGCCGTCGGCCACCAGCGCCGCCAGGACCGAGTCACGATCTGGCATGCCCTGCCTCCCCTCGACACCCTCGTCCTGGACAGGAATGTCGGCCTTGGCCCCCGCCATGACAAGTGTGACGCTTGCGTGACAGCATACGCCGGTGGAACGCCATCCGCCGTCAGCCGCCGAGCCGGCCATACTCTCCAGAAAAATAGAGCAGAGGATTGCCCGGCCGTTCGGCATAGCGCCGGACGGCGCCGACCAGGATGACATGGTCGCCGCCGTCATGCAGCGCATGCAGCGCGCATTCGAACCGTGCCAGACAGCCCGGCAGCAGCGGCGCGCCGCCCAGCCCGTCTTCGACCGCAAGCCCGGCGAACCGGTCGGCCTCGGGGTCGGCGAACAGGTCCGAAAGCGGCTGCTGATCGGCATCCAGCACGTTGATCGCGAAATGGCCGCTGGTGGTGAAGGCGTTCAGGCTGGGGGAGGTCCGCTCCAGGCACCAGAGCACCAGCGCCGGGTCCAGCGAGACCGAGGTGAAGGAATTCACCGTCAGCCCCGCCGGCCGGCCCGCGGCATCGCGGCAGGTCACCACGGTCACCCCGGTCGCGAAGCGCCCGAGCGCAGAACGATAGGCGCGGCTGTCGCCATCGGCCGGGCTGCCCTGCAGCGCCCATCTCAGGGTGTCGGTCATCCCATCCTCGCACGCGATCCGCCGGCACCAGGCCGGCCTTGCAGTGTCATGGATATGCGATCGGATGGAGACGAGTCAAACCCGTGCCGATGCCGGCCCCTTTCGGGCGGCCGCGGTCTCGCGCGCCGCAACCTGCCGGCGCGCGCGGCGCTTGCGCCACCAGATCACCACCCCGGTGACCGAAACCACCGCCAGCGCCACGCCCGCCACCGCGATCAGGATGCGACCGGCAAGCCCGCCGATCCGGCCTGAATGCAGCGGGAACTGCACTTGCAGGAACACGTCGCCCGGGGTGCCCTGGCCGGGGATGGTCGCCATCAGCACCTCGCCGGTCTGGTCGTCGAGATAGAGATGCGGGTGGCCGGTGTCGATCGCCCAGACATCATGCGGCGCCGCCTCGTCCAGGCTGACGATATAGACCCCGAAGACGGCATAGTGATAGGCATCGACCGCCTGCGGCGCCAGGCCCCGGGCCGCGGCATAGGCTTCGGCGCGGGCCGCC
>MDTG01156146.1_pt1 | contig 27537 bp, 17 predicted proteins | sample 811421 | NCBI WGS metagenome assembly MDTG01 (sample SAMN05326645, study PRJNA326480) | marine metagenome | isolation source: seawater | place: Pacific Ocean: South East | collected 2011
ACATTACCGCAGTTTCTCAGTAATCGTTTTGGCGATGATGTGCGACGCATGACCGTGGTGCTATTTATGGTCGGCTACGGGCTTATCACCATTCCCTCGGTGCTATATTCCGGCTCCATTGCCGTTCTGCAATTGTTTGATATACCTAATCTACTTAATATCAGTTATAGCTCCGGGCTGACTCTGACTATCGTCTGCGTTGGTATCATTGGTGCTATCTATGCAGTCTTTGGTGGCCTTAAAGCCGTTGCAGTATCAGATACACTCAATGGTATTGGCCTATTAATTATTGGCATCACCGTGCCCGTATTTGGCTTTATCGCGCTGGGCGATGGCAGTCTGGGTGCCGGTGTTAATGAGGTATTAACCACCCATACCGAAAAGCTTAATGCCATTGGCGGACCCACTGACCCCACCCCCTTCAGCACATTATTTACTGGAATGATTTTTGCCAATTTATTCTACTGGGGCACCAATCAGTATGTAATCCAGCGCACACTGGGCGCAGTGAGCCTAGCAGAGGGTCAGAAAGGCGTGCTCTACTCTGGATACTTTAAACTGCTAGTGCCGTTTTTTATGATGGTGCCTGGTATTATCGCCTTTCACCTCTATGGCGGTGAACTGCAATCGATCGATCTAGCCTACCCGCACTTAGTGAAGAATGTTCTACCTGTGTATATGTCTGGGTTCTTCTTAGCGGTTTTACTTGGCGCGGTTTTTTCATCATTTAATTCGCTACTTAACAGTGCCGCCACATTGTTTGTGTTGGATATTTACCAACCCTATAAAAAGACCAATTTAAGCGATCAACAACTAATCAAAGTGGCCAAAATTGCCTCTGTGATAATTGCCCTGTTCTCCTTCGTGGTATCGCCGCTATTACAATACGCGCCTGAAGGACTATTTCAGATTATTCGTATTTTTACCGGTTTCTATAATATTCCGGTGATCACCGTAGTATTGGTTGGCTTGTTTACTAAGCGCGTGCCCGGCTTTGCCGCCAAGGTCGCCATCAGCTTCCATGTGATTGCCTATGGCATCCTCAAGTTTGTTATCGATGTGGATATTAACTTTATCCATATCTATGCCATTCTATTTGTTATTGAGCTGGCCATTATGTTGGTGATTGGCTACTGGATGCCGATGGCAAAACCTTGGCAGTTTATCAATAACAGTCAGGTTGATATGACCCCTTGGCGCTATGGCTTTCCCGTTGCTATTACCATGGTCAGTTGTGTGATTATTATCTACCTACTATTTTCACCCATAGGGCTAGTGAATGGATTAAGCTCGGTATTTTGGCCCGCAATAGTTACCGTAGTTATTGCCAATGGCCTGCTATGCTGGCTTAGTGTGAAATATTGGTATAAAAAATATGCTCGATCTTTGAGCTATTAATAAATCTCCACGTCATAGCACTCCTACCACTCACTGCGCTTATCAGACCCCCAGAGATCGTTCTTGGGGGTCCGTCTATCTACCTACCCAAGCCAAAAAACATATCCGAAAAAATTAAGTCTTGTATAATATATAAGATCATTTATAGTAGGCATACCCTGCGAGGGATATCGCTGAAAATCTAGTTGCTTAAGCTCGCTCTTCGGGGTCGTTGACAGATGTAGACGTTAGCTGCATCAACAAGGGTATTAAAACCAAGTATAAAAAACGGGAGAAATAACCATGTTTGAAAAAAAATCAATCCATAGCGCCGTTGCCTACACGGTCGCAGTTATTGCGGGACTTGCTGGGACAGCCTCTTCAAGCGCGCAGGAAGATGCAGGATGGCAACTGGAAGAAGTTGTTGTAACTGCACAAAAAAGAGAAGAAAAGCTAAGCGATGTCCCAGTTGCTGTAACCGCTTTAACTTCGGAACAGATCAGCTCTGCATTTGCCAACAATATTGAGGGCCTGCAGTCTATGGTTCCATCAGTTAGCTTTCGCAAAGGTAACACCACGCGTAACTCTGCGCTCACTGTTCGCGGCATCGGTACTATTTCCTTTAGTATTGCAGCCGAACCCAGTGTGTCCACCGTTGTCGATGGCGTTGTTTTAGGTCGATCTGGTCAAGCGTTTGGCGATCTCTATGATCTTGAGCGAGTAGAAGTTCTAAGAGGTCCTCAGGGAACCTTATTTGGTAAGAATGCCTCTGCTGGTGTTGTAAATATGACGACCAAGCGTCCAGGCACTGAGTTCGAGGGTTCAGTAGAAGCGCAATTATTCCAAGATAATGAATATAGCCTCAAGGCATCTGTCTCTGGACCTTTAAGTGACAATGCCCGCGGTAGCCTGACAATTTTAGATAAGCAATTTGACGGCTATATCACCAACGTCTTTAACAACCAGCAAACTAACGGCTACGATCGCTCTGGTATGCGCGGTATGCTTGAGTTTGATATCTCCGATGATACTTCAATGCTGATTATTGCTGAGAAATACGATGCGGAAGACGACTGCTGTACCGATCTGGAACTACTGCCCAGCGGCAGAAACCCTGCATCAGACGCAGCTCCCTCCAGCCTAGGAGTGGTAAATGGTGTAGCTGATATTGATTTGGATCAGCGTAAAGTCGACCATGATCTTACAACTGTCACTCTGGATAAGCACACAGCACTGTCTGTTCAGTTTAATACTGCTATGGGCGAGCATGAGCTAACCTCGATTACCGCTTACCGCTCATGGGACAATACTGAAATCCGTGAAGGCGATTTCACCTCAATTGCTGGCGATAGTAATCTACCGGTATTTGGCGTGCCTTTCCAACTCCACGATCTTGGCCCTCAAGAGTGGCGCCAATTCTCGCAAGAGCTAAGACTAGCTTCACCAGCGGGCGAGGCATTAGAGTATCAGGTTGGTGCTTATTATATGAATATCGAGTCTGAACGTAACTTCACTCGAGATGCCAGCTGTCAAAATAATAATGGCCAGCTAGATCAAGCCATGACTTGGTATGCTAATGAGACCTTATCCGGTGATACCTTAACTGCCGCGTTGGCAGATTTGGACGCTTATGCAGCTGCTGAAGGCGTGACTTGTAATGCCAACGACATTGTTTCTGCCACTGCTTATATGAGTACTGAGTTTAATAACTGGGCTTTATTCGGTGAAGGCAAATACAATCTTAGCGACAGCACAAGAGTTCTCTTTGGTCTGCGCTACACCGATGACGAAGTGAGCTATAGCCACAACCGAGTCAGCAATGACCAGTACGGTCGTCGTGGTGTTGGTGTTCGTCCAGCTACAGAAAACACTGATTTCGATGGCAGCACATCCGAGTCAAATGTGTCAGGTAAATTCGGTATTCAAACCGACCTAAGTGAAGACTCTATGCTTTATGCAACAGCATCTCAGGGTTACAAAGGCCCAGGTTATAATATCTACTATAACTTTAAGGCTAATGGCGATGATGATGCGGCACTATCAGAGGAGACTTCAACCTCTTTAGAAATGGGTTATAAATATACCTCTGACACCTTAATGTTGAACGCGGCTATTTTCCAAACCGATATTGAAGACTTCCAAGCCAATAACGCCGATTGCTCGGACGGTGCTTGTATCACGCGTTTGACTAACGCAGGTGATGTGAGCACTCAAGGTGTTGAACTTGATTTCACTTGGGCTCCAATGGAAAATCTAACGCTGTTTGGTGGTATTGCCTCTATCGATGCTGAAATCGATAAATTCAACTGTCCTGATCCAACGGCCACAAACTGCTCAGCTCGATCTGGCTTACCTGTGCCCTTCGCACCAGAACTCAAGTACTCACTGATGGCCCAATATGTCATTCCACGTGACAATATGGATATCATCATCAACGGTTCCTTCGTGCATACTGATGAACAGGTGGCGGGATTACCGGGCAATGATGGCTCGCAAAATCCAGCGGCACTCCTACCTGAGTATGATATGGTTAACGCCAGCATCGGTTTCTCGTTCGATGACGACCGCTACCGTATCTCTCTGATCGGTAAAAATCTTGGCGATGAAAGCTATGTAACCACTTACAGTGGTGATGGCTTCCGTTACCAACTGCCTCGCGATGCCAGCCGCTACTTTGGCGCTGCTTTTAGAGCTTCATTCTAAAAGTTCGACAAGTGCAGAAAAGGGGCGTTTATCGCCCCTTTTTTTATAAATAAAAAAATATCTGACTACAACGACTGTCGTCATAGGCGAAAATTAAGCTCAATGAATACCAAATTGTTTTTTAATCGCAAAGTAAATATTCTCGCGGTTAAACGGGAAAGGTAAAATAATCAAAGCGATGATATGATTAGCTTTTAACGGTATATCCAGAGGAACATATGTCTCTTAGTGCAGGGTTTCAACCACTTTACAAACAAGTCTATGACCTGCTGACTACACGGCTGGTAGAGGGCTATTGGAAACCGTCTCAGTTACTGCCAAGTGAGATGGTGCTAGCAGAAGAACTTGGCGTTAGTCAGGGTACTGTTCGCAAAGCACTTAATCAGATGGTTGCTGAAAAAATGCTTCAGCGCCAGCAGGGCAAAGGTACCTTTGTTGCCGAACATACCCAAGAGAGTGACCTTTTCCGATTTTTTCGACTCCGTGAACCTCATGGGGAAATACTAATCCCAGAAACGGTAGTTCTGGGTTCATCACGTCGCACAGTATCCGAGGATGAAGCAAAAAAATTAAGCCTAGATGCTAATGCTCTGGTAGTCGAATTAACACGGGTGAGATCAATCCACAACAAACCCGCAATCATAGAAAAAGTGATACAACCGTTATCCGTGTTTCCGGATATTGATAAAAACACCGACTTGCCCAATGCTCTTTACATCCTCTACCAAGAAAAATATGGCATTACTGTAATGTCGGTCAATGATGAAATACGTGCCGTCGAAATCCCCGATGCCTATGCTCAACACCTCGATTTAGCCAAAGGTTCACCCGTATTAATGATTGAGCGCAGCAGTGTGAATATTGACGGGCGAGTTGTTGAATTGAGTACTGCTTATTGCAGTTCTGAGAACTTCGTTTACTCGGTTCAACTGACTTAATGACTTATCTGCAGCACCTGCCCGCACCGCAATGAATAATGATAGCGCCTGTGTTAACTTCACATTCGGGCTAGGAGCAGCACCTATGAGGCTTAAAGACAATGAAAATAAATAAACTAATCACTGTTCTGCTACCTGCATGTTTAGCTTTTAGTACCCTTAGCTTGGCAGATGATGGTGCTACCGAAAAACGGATTTTAGCCGCCATCTCATCGGATAATCGTACGCAGGACGACAAACAGAGAGACAGCTCTCGCAAGCCACTGCAGACCCTAATGTTTTTTGGCCTCAAAGAGGATATGAAGGTAGTTGAAATTCTGCCGGGAGGTGGTTGGTACAGTAAAATACTGGCTCCTGTATTAGCACAAACGGGTGAATACTACCTATCAATCGGTAGCGCCCGCGCCCTCAAAACGCTTAGTACACAAGGGTTAGATCAGGTAAAGATAGCCGAGAAAGATGTTCGCTTCGAGTTTGCTAAACGTGGACAGGCCCAGATCCATAGTATGGACCTCGGGGTCAGCGATATGGATATGGTGCTAACATTCCGCAATCTGCATAACTTCACGACGCAATCTCGCAAAGTGATGCATCAAGGAATATACAATGCTTTGCGTCCCGGAGGGGTATACGGAGTCGTTGACCATACCCTTCGGCATATGCAACCAAAATCTGATGAGACTTGGCGACGCATGGATCCAGTTCAGGCGATTAAAGAAATTACCGCAGTCGGCTTTGAGTTTGTCGATTTTAGTAACCTTCATTATCGCGCAGGCGATGACCTCAAGCTTGATACAACCAAACCGGCGATCAATCGGAATAGCGACCGCTTTACGCTAAAGTTTCGAAAACCGGCCGACTAGCTCTGCTATCGAAGTTTTAACAGTGCTACAGCCAAGCATCTTGGTCGATACTTGGCCGGTTTATTTACTGATGGGTTAAGATTAAAAAATACAGTTATTTTTGGTGCGAACCATGCCGCGCAAAAACAACCACTACTCAAACCCATCATTGCTGCTTTGCAAGAAAATAAGGCTTTTCCGCTGGTTTGCGCTGAAAAATCGCTAAGCTCTATTCACAGACTCGGACGTCTATTAGGCACGAATCTCTGCAGGGTATTGAGTAAAAGTCTGCTCGGCCAACTGTTGCACATAACCATTGGCATTAATCACATCACCCATCATCAACAATGCCGGCGACGGTAGCGGTGTGTCCTTAAGTCGCTCGGCAATGTCACTGACAGTCCCCAACATAACCTGCTGGTTATTGGAGGTGCCTTGAGCAACAACGGCAAAGGGCTTATCTACCGGACAGCCTCGCTCTATCAACTGACGGGTAATTTCTTGCAGATTGGAAAGGCCCATATAGAACACCACCGTACTGTCTTTTTGTAAGGCGAGATCCCAATTAATATGCATCTTGCCCTGCTGGCGGTGACCGGTAATAAAGGTGACAGCATGGGCATGATCGCGATGAGTCAGTGGTATCTGTGTTGCTGCGGCACAACCGATAGCGGCAGTAATACCTGGTACTATAGAACACTGAATGCCCTGTTTATTCAGATGATCTACCTCTTCGCCACCGCGACCAAAGATAAAACAATCACCGCCTTTTAGGCGCACGACATTTTTACCACAGCGCGCCAATGCCGCTAGTAGTTCGCAGATCTGTTCTTGGGGAAGACTATGCTGGTCTTTTTTCTTACCGACATAAATAAGATCACAACGCTGTGGCGCATAGTCCAATAATTCTGGGTTAGCTAAACGATCATAAACAATGGCATCGGCCTGTTGTAATAACCGCATCGCCTTAACGGTGATTAATTCTGCATCCCCCGGGCCTGCGCCTACCAGATGAACCATGCCATATGCTGTGCTATCGACCGGCTTTAAACTACCGCAATCAGGGTGACTGGTTTTGACCAACGAGAGAATTTTATTGTTCATAAGGTTTCCATAGTTAACGGGTTAATAGCCTGACTACACCAGACTAAGTGTTTGAGAAATAAGCTGGTTAAGCTCCGGCACACAGGAGCCACAGTTGGTGCCACATTTAAGTTGTTGCCCTAATGCCTCGGTCGACTGTGCACCATTTTCTATCGCCTCGGTAATCGACTTTTCACTGACTTTAAAGCAGGAGCAGATTAATTTACCTTGATCGGGTTGTGCGCTAGCGCTGATCAATGACCAATAGTTACCACTGACGTTTTCATCCAATAGTCTTTGCAGCCAACCTCTGCTCGGCAATAAGCTTTTATCCGCATGAGTAAAAATGGCCAGCTCAATTTGTTGGTCGCTGTAGCAGATCAATCGCTCATCACCGGCTTGTTTATCAACGTACTGTTCATAGGCTTGCGCTGGTCCTTGTTCGGTTAGGCGTTTAATGGCGATAAAGTCCTGCCAATTAAAATTCTCTGCCACCGCCACTTGGTAGAGATAACCTTGATTATTCTCCAGCGGTGACAGGTTCCAGCTCATAAAGGGTTCGCAGTTTAGCTTGGTGCGACTGGTTACCACCGCCCACACCGGCACCTCGACTTTAGCAATAGACGCCGGGGTACATTTAAATTCGGGCTGCCCAGAGATGGGGTCCGTAAGCGGCGCCACTAGGCTATCGACACGGGCACTATGGGCAAATTGGTTATTCCAGTGAATCGGTACAAATAGCTGATTGGGCTCAATACCTTTATCAAAAATAACATTGAGTTGCACTGAACCATAAGCGCTGGTGACCTTGGCTAGGTCATTTTCCATCAGCCCAAGGCGCTCGGCACAATCGGGATGAATAGCGACAAAAGGCTGATTAATATGGTCGAGTAATCTCGATGCACGACCGGTTCGCGTCATACTGTGCCATTGATCGCGGATGCGTCCGGTATTAAGAAGCAACGGGTATTGATCATTAGCACTCTGTTGCGGTGATGCTGCTATGGTGTTGATAAACTGTGCCTTGCCACTGCTGGTTACAAATTGTCCGGCAGTAAAAAGACGTGCCGTTCCCGCTGGGCTTGCCTCTGTCACCGGCCATTGAATGGGTTGCAGTTGCTGGTATTGATCGCTCGACAGTTGACTTAGCGCACCAATATTAAACAAACGATCGCCATTATTATTAAATGCCGATAGCGCCGCATGCTCGACAAAAATATCTCTGGGGCTGTGATAATTAAATGCTTGCTGATAGCCCATCGCCTGCGCTACCTGCGTCATAATCCACCAATCGTGACGCGCTTGCCCCATCGGTTTTACCAATGCCCGCTGGCGTGAAATACGCCGCTCTGAATTAGTCACGGTGCCATCTTTTTCGCCCCAGCCTGTGGCGGGTAACAATATATTCGCGGTGGCGGTAGTATCTGTTGCAGCGATGCAATCGGACACAATTACTGTGTCACAGTTTTCCAGAGCCGCTTTGACCTTATCGGCATTGGGTAGACTCACCACAGGATTAGTGCCCATAATCCAAATCGCTTTGATGCTGCCATCGGCAACTGCATCAAATAAATCGACGGCTTTAAGTCCGGGCTGTTGGCTGATGGCCTCAGCACCCCAAAATTCTGCGACGGTGGCGATATTGGCTGCGCTGTAATCCATATGGGCAGCCAACATATTAGCCAGACCACCCACCTCGCGACCGCCCATAGCATTGGGCTGCCCGGTAATAGAAAAAGGCCCTGCGCCTATCTTGCCCAGTTTGCCTGTCGCCAGATGGCAATTAATAATAGCATTGCACTTATCGGTACCGGTGGCTGACTGGTTGATACCCTGTGAGTAAAAGGTAATCGTTTTATCGGTCTGGGCAAACCATTGATAAAAAATGGTTAGATCGGCAATAGAGATGCCGGTCTGCTCAGCAACCTTATCCAGACTCGCATGACTTGCCTGCGCAATTGCCTGTGCAAAACCTTCAGTATGCTGGTCGATATAATGTTGATCGACGAACTTATTGGTCGCCAAATAGTGCAACAAGCCGGAAAATAAAAAACCATCCGAACCCGGCGCGATGGCCAGATGTTGATCGGCAATATCACAGGTTGCGGTACGACGAGGATCAATAACCACTATTTTAAAATTTGCATTAGTCTTTTTCGCTTCAGCGATACGACGATACAAGATCGGATGTGTCCAAGCGGCATTGGAACCCGTCAATACGAGTAATTCACATTGCTCAAGATCTTCATAGTTACAGGGCACGGCATCGCTACCGAAAGCGCGCTTGTAACCAGCAACGGCCGATGACATACAGAGTCGTGAATTAGTATCCACATGACCTGTGCCTATAAACCCTTTGGCGAGTTTATTGGCCACATAATAATCTTCCGTTAATAATTGACCTGATAAGTAAAAGGCGATCGCTTGCGGCCCATACTGATCACGGATATCACTTAATCGATTAGCAACTGCTTGAATTGCCGTGGGCCAATCGGTTTCCCGCCCATCAACTTGTGGCGAGGTCAAACGTCCAGCATCACCCATGGTTTCATGAAGTGCCGAGCCCTTAACGCAGAGCTTACCAAAATTGGCAGGGTGGCGATGGTCACCTGAGACAGCAATAATACGATTGTCTTTAACACTGGCTTCGACACCACAGCCAACACCGCAATAAGGACAGGTGGTTTTTATCTTACAAGCATCAGTCATTGCTGCTTGCTCACAGACTGAGTATTACTTTGTTATCGACCAACTCAACTGCATAAACAGGCACAGTGCATGCACTATCCTCTAAGCATTCGCCGGTCACTAAATCAAAATGTTGTTTATACAGTGGTGAGGCAACCACCAAACGCTGATTGATATCACCAACAATACCGCGGGACAGCACATTGGCTTTACCGATCGGGTCCCAATTGCCGATGGCATACAACTGCGGGGTTTCTTTGGGTAGATAAAACAGCGCAATTTGCTGGCCCTCTACATTGGCACAGATACCCGAGTTAATAATAAGATCTTGCTGCTCACAGATCGTCGTCGCTTGGCTCATCATTATTCCTTAGGCACTTTTGTCCAGTAGTTGTAGTCGCTCTTGCTCTGTCGCTGGTCGCGGTTGGCCGCGCTCCTGCACAAAGACAATGTGTTCATCTTCGGCATCGGTATTGACAAACTGCACAAAGCGCTTCATACGCTCGGGGTCTTCAATGGTGGTTTTCCACTCACACTGATAAGTGCCAACAATATTATTCATCTGCTGTTCCAGTTCAGCGGCGATGCCCAATGAGTCTTCAATAATGACTTGCTTAAGATAGTCTAAGCCGCCCTCCAGATTTTCCATCCACACCGACGTGCGCTGTAAACGATCAGCGGTGCGCACATAAAACATTAAGAAGCGATCAATGGTTTTAATCAGCGTTTCATCATCGAGGTCGGTAGCAAACAGATCTGCATGACGTGGCTTCATACCACCATTACCACAGACAAATAAGTTCCAACCGTTTTCTGTGGCTATCACACCAAAGTCTTTTGACTGAGCTTCAGCACATTCTCTGGTGCATCCCGATACCGCGGATTTGAGTTTATGCGGCGAGCGCAATCCTTTGTATCGGTTTTCAATATAGAGCGCCATGGCGACACTGTCTTGCACACCGTAGCGACACCAGGTGCTACCAACGCAGGATTTTACTGTGCGCAGTGCTTTGCCGTAGGCATGTCCGGTTTCAAAACCGGCTTCGACCAACTCTTTCCAAATCGAAGGTAAGTGCTGAACACGAGCACCAAATAAATCAATGCGTTGGCCGCCGGTAATTTTGGTGTACAAATTATATTTTTTTGCCACCTCGCCTAACACAATCAGTTTGTCGGGAGTGATTTCACCGCCGGCAATACGCGGTACAACTGAGTAGGTGCCATTCTTTTGCATATTGGCGAGAAAGGTGTCGTTAGTATCTTGTAGGCCCACATGCTTTTCTTCGAGCACATAGTCATTCCATAATGACGCCAGAATCGAACCCACCGCGGGCTTGCACACATCACAGCCGCGACCCTTGCCATACTTTTCCAATAACTCATCAAAGGTTTTAATACTGTCGACTTTGATTAAATGAAATAACTCTTGTCTGGTATAGGCAAAGTGCTCACAGATCGAAGTGTCGACTTCCAAACCGCGGGATGCCATCTCCTCATCGACAATATTTTTTAGCAAGGCCGCGCAGCCACCACAGCCGGTACTGGCTTTAGTTTCCGTTTTAATCTCACCGAGCGAATAAAACCCAGCATCCATGCTATCAACAATATCGCCTTTGCTAACATTGTGGCACGAGCAGATAATCGCTGTAACTGGCAGAGCAGCAGCGCCCAAAGTGGGCGCTTCACCCGCATTGTAGGGAAGAATTAATGTTTCAGGATCCGCCGGTAGTTCAATGCCATTGAGGTAGTACTGCAATAATGTGTCATAGTCTGAGCAGTCGCCCACCAGCACCGCACCGAGCAATGACTTACCATCTTTGCTCACGATCAACCGTTTATAGACTTCAATCCGTTCATCGCTAAAGGTGTAAGCAATGGCCCCTTCATCACGACCATGGGCATCGCCGATCGAACCGACATCAACACCGAGCAATTTTAGTTTGGTACTCATATCAGCACCTTGGAATGACTGCTTATCACTTCCAAGCTGACTCACCGCGGCTTCGGCCATGCGATAACCGGGCGCGACCAAGCCAAAGATTCTGCCGCCAAACAGGGCGCATTCGCCGATAGCAAAAATATCTGAATCACTGGTTTTGCAGTGATAGTCCACTTCAATACCACCGCGTTCACCAACCGTTAGACCACAGTCGCGAGCCAGTTGGTCATAGGGGCGAATACCGGCGCTGAAGACAATCATATCGGTGGCTAATGAACCGCCATCGGCAAACTTCATTAGCAACCTTGTATCACCTGCCGTATTGCTTTCGATCACCTCGGTGGCCTTACTGGTATGCACTGTGACCCCCAGCGCTTCGATTTTGCGTCGCAACATCGCACTGCCACCGGCATCGAGCTGCACCCCCATCAGCCCGGGCGCAAATTCCACCACATGGGTTTCAAGGCCAAGGTTCTGTACCGCATTGGCGGCCTCTAGTCCCAATAAGCCACCACCAACCACCACACCAACCCGAGCCTCATTTGCCTGCGCTTTAATAGCACCCAAATCATCAATGGTGCGATACACCACACAGGGGTCTTGATCATTGCCGGGCACCGGCGGTACAAAGGGATAGGAACCGGTTGCCAGCACCAATTTGTCATAGCCAAAGCTGCGGCCGGTCTCAGTAATCACGGTTTTATTATCGCGATCTATGCTGACAACCGGATCACCAAAATGGGCCTCAACACCGATTTCAATATAATGCTCTCTGGTGGTAAGCGCCAAATCCTCGGGCGAACGACCGGCAAAAAATTCTGATAGATGAACGCGATCATAGGCCGGTCGGGTCTCGCCACCGATAACCGTAATCTCGGCTTCAACCGGTGAGGCGACTAACTGTTCAACGTAATGGTGTCCGACCATACCATTTCCGACGATAACAACTTTTAACATGGTTACTTTTCCTTCAATTATTTTTCTAGGCGGCTTCGACTTTCTTCGCGGCAGGGTTTTTTTGCTTCTCGTAGAGGAAGCGCAATACCTGCTGGCGATAGTGATTAAATGCGGGATCATCGGCGAGTACGACGCGATCACGTGGACGGGGTAAATCCACTTGTAACACCTCACCAATGGACGCTGCGGGGCCATTGGTCATCATCACAATACGGTCCGAGAGCAGTACCGCTTCGTCGACATCATGGGTGATCATAATCACCGTATTGCCCAATTGCTGTTGGATATCCATCAATGAGTCTTGCAGATGGGCGCGGGTCAAGGCATCCAAGGCTCCGAAGGGCTCATCCATCAGCAGTACTTTTGGTTGCATGGCCAAACAGCGGGCTATCCCCACGCGCTGTTTCATACCGCCGGATAATTCGCCAGGCAGTTTGTGCATGGCATGGTTCATATGAACTAACGACAGATTGTGCTCAATCCAGTCACGCATCTCGGCTTTAGTTTTACTTTTTCTAAACACACATTTCACTGCCAGTTCAACGTTTTGGTAGACAGTCAGCCAGGGTAATAACGCATGATTCTGAAACACGACGGCGCGGTCGGGTCCGGGCTCATCAACTTCACGACCTTCCAAAATAACGCCACCTTGAGTGGCCTCATAGAGACCGGCAACAATATTCAACACGGTAGACTTACCACAACCAGAATGGCCAATAAGCGAAATAAACTCGCCTTTGGCAATGCCCAGATCGACATTCTGTAGCGCCCGAAATGGTTCTCCATCGGTAGGGAATTCGATACCGACCTGACTTATTTCTAAATAATTATTTTTCATAATAACGTCTCCCCAACTAGCGAAGTATTGCTTGCTTGTCCCATGACACGCGCTTTTGCACGGCCAACATCAAGCTGTCTAAGATAAAACCAATCACACCGATAACGAGTACGGCGACCATAATGCGGCCGAGCGAATTGGACGAACCGTTCTGAAATTCATCCCAAATAAATTTACCGAGACCGGGATTTTGAGCCAGCATCTCAGCGGCAATTAACACCATCCAGCCAGTGGCCAAGGATAAACGCAGGCCGGTAAAAATCATCGGGATGGCAGAGGGAATAACGATCTTACGAATATGCACGGTGGCACTGAGCTGAAGTACTCGGCTAACATTAATTAGATCGCGATCGATACTGGCGACACCGACAATGGTATTCACCACTGTTGGCCATAAACAGCAGAGTGCGACGGTAAAAGCAGAGGTCAGAAATGATTTTTCAAATAGGGGGTCATCGGTCACATATAGCGCTGACACAACCATGGTCACCAGCGGCAACCAAGCCAATGGCGACACCGGTTTAAAGGTTTGAATTATGGGATTAACACAGCGGTAAATGGATTCGCTCAGCCCGCAAATAATACCCAGTGGCACCGCCACTAAGGTCGCAATCATAAAGCCAAAAGCCACAGTCAGCAGACTGGTACCTATTTGGTCAGCAAAGGTTGCTTTACCGGTGTAAGCACGAATTTTAACTTTTGCATCAGGATTTTTCGCCAACTTTTTGGCATTGCGCTTTTCTTGACGTTCATAAAACGCAGTTTCTTTATTGCGCTCGCGCTGGTGCTCGGACAATAGGTTGTTAGATTGCTCCCATACCTGATTAGGACCGGGGAACTGGCCTAATGAGGTGATGATATTATTGGCCACTAATTGCCAGAGCAATAAAAAAACGACAATGCCAAATGCGGGCAAGGCCAGTGTTTTAATCAGTGTACCGCACCATAGACGCAGGTTGACAGTTGTCAGTATGTCAGCGAGCTGGGCAATGTTTAACTTGGTGGGTGTGACGCGCATTATTTGTTTCCTTTGGGTTAAAAAGCGACTGACTCCGAAGAGCCAGCCACGTCTTGCTCAGGGAGTAATCTATAACTAGAGAACGTCGTCTTTCAGGCCAATCGGAAACTTCTTCAGATAGGCATTGGGTTTTGAACCGTCGTAAACGATATTGTCGATAAAGTGCTTTTGTGGTGGCCGGAATCCCGATTCAGTGGCAAAGGCCGGGAAATCTGATTGACTCACCAACTCCTCTTCAATAAGCGCTTTTGCTGCCACTTCGTAGATATCTGGGCGATAGACAGATTTAGCGACATCGAAATACCAGTCATCAGACTTAGGTTCTGAGATCTGTCCCCAGCGACGCATCTGCGTCAGATACCAAACGGCATCCGAGTAGTAGGGGAATGTCGCGTTATAGCGGAAGAACACATTGAAATCAGGCACGGCACGCTTATCGCCTTTTTCATATTCAAAAGTACCGGTCATGCTATTGGCAATAACATCATAATCGGCACCAACATATTCACTGCGAGACAGAATCTCTACTGCGGCGGGACGATTAGCATTATCATTTTCATCCAACCATTGCGCAGCGCGGATTAGCGCTTTAACAACACGGGCGGTAGTGTTGGGGTATTTTTCGGTGAATTCTTTGGTCATACCAAAAACTTTTTCTGGGTTATTTTTCCAGATTTCATAATCAGTAATTACTGGCACGCCAATGCCTTTAAATACAGCTTGCTGATTCCACGGCTCACCAACGCAATAACCATAAATAGTACCTGCCTCCAATGTCGATGGCATCTGTGGTGGCGGTGTCACAGAGAGTAATGCTTGGGCGTCTAATGTACCGCTAGTATCACCTTTGTGCGGCGCATAGTAGCCCGGGTGGATATCGCCCGCAGCCAGCCAGTAGCGCAATTCATAATTGTGGGTAGAGACAGGGAATACCATGCCCATTTTGAAGGGCTTACCTGCATCAGCGAAACTATCAACAACAGGCTTAAGGGCATCTGCTTTAATTGGGTGGACCGGCTTGCCATCCTTATGAGGGATATTCTTTTTCATTTGCGCCCAAATATCATTGGACACGGTAATACCATTACCATTGAGGTCCATACTAAATGGCGTGACAATATGGGCCTTAGTGCCATAGCCGATTGTAGCGGCTAGGGGCTGTCCCGCTAGCATATGTGCACCGTCGAGCTTGCCATCGATGACACCATCGAGCAGTACTTTCCAGTTAGCCTGCGCTTCAATGGTGACGTACAGGCCCTCATCTTCGAAGTAGCCGTTTTCATAGGCTACGGCGATAGGTGCCATATCGGTAAGCTTAATAAAACCAAATTTAAGCTCATCTTTTTCTGGTTCTCCAATCTCCGCTTGAGCGAATACCGCACTGACCATTAGGGCAATAGCGCCAAGAGATTTTGTGAGAACACAGACCACAGACTGATCGTTGCGATGTGCCGTTGTTACATCTTTCATAAAACAGTTACCTCATAGATAGGGAGTGAAATAAAGCCAAAAAAAACCCGCCTGCAGGTCATCCAGAGATTCACCTGAGGCGGGCATCGTTACCCTGCTGCCGGAAGTCATAACACCGAATCAGCACTCATACATAAACTATTCAAGATATATGCCAACTTTGCATAAGAGAAAAAATTCGCTGTAACCCAAGGCCTAGAGCAAGCTGGGCCAACGATTAGACACAGAATTTTAAGAAGTAAGAATCAATTCGCACTCAAGTGGTGCGGTAGTGAATCAACCTAGCACCTGATTTGCACAGTAATTGGGCTTTTGCTTGAGCTGAATTAGCTAAAACTGGTCTCGGTAATCCTGAGACGGACAGTCAATATTTAATAACTGAGCTGCTTCGCGATATAGATCAGTGCGGTAACAACGCTGTACCAGTGAGCGGGCTCGCTCGGGATCTATCTGCTTACCCAACAATGGGGTAAATTGCGTTAGCATATTTTCGGCATCTGATCGCCAGGGGAACCCGGCATTGAGGTGGTCGAAAACATGAAAGTTAATCTGCTCAGACTGATCTTGAGCACGCTGATGAAATAGCTGTCCAGTTAATGAGGGACGTAAATAGTCGGCGGGCAGATCTAGGTAAGAGGCCTGCGAGAGTATTTGAATCGCCTGCTCGCGATTATCCATATTAGCCATCCAGCGGCAGGCTTCCATGAGTGCAAGGCGCAAGCGCAGATGAGCACCAGGATTTTTGCCATGCCAGGACTCCATCACCGCTAATACTTTTTCCGGCGCCCCATTCCAAATACGCACGCCTGTCGTCGCTAGCACGCCAGATCCATGCTCCACCGCAATACTGTTCCAAGGTTCGCCGACACAAAACCCATCGATAATGCCCTGCGCGAGACTATCAACCATTTGCTCAGGTGGCAGAACAATAATCCGCGCATCGGTATCTGGATCGATACCGGCCATCTCCAGCCATTGCCGCAGTAATAATGTATGTGTGGAAAAGTTATGCACGCTGGCAAAGGTCAATTGATGCTTAGATTTGTTTATTTCAGTTTTTAATGCTCTGGCTGTTAATAGCGGGTCATAGACATTGGCACCGCTATCTATGTGTAATTTACTCCACAGCGAAGAAGATAAGGTAATACCATTGCCATTGAGTGACAGCACCAAACCGCTAATAATCGGTGCCCTTATACCAGCGGCGCCTAATGTTGTCGCCATTCCCATCGGAGCCAGCATCTGGCACGCATCAAAGGCACCAGCAATCATCTTATCGCGGATATTGGCCCAAGAGACTTCTCTGTGCAGACTGACATCAAGGCCATAATCGCTATACAGCCCCAACTCTTGAGCGACAATAATCGGTGCACTATCACTGAGCCTCATATAACCCAGTTTTAGCTGTGAACGCTCTGCCGGCGGTAATTTATTAATCATGGATGAATTCATAGCGGTATCAACTTTTAGTTATTTTTAGCCAGAATGGAGATAACCGATTGCGCTGCCTGTTGCATGCTCTGGTTGGTATCCATAGACAGACTACGCAACTGCTGATGGGCCTCTTCTTCGGTAAATTTATGTTGTTTAATCAGCAGGCTCTTGGCCTTATCAATAACCGATAGACTTTCCAGACGATCTCTGGTGCTATTGAGCGCCTTGCGCAGAGACTGGAACGACTTAAACTGCGCGATCGCGACATCGATAACTGGCTTCACCCGGTTGGCATCAACACTGCCCATAAGGTAGGCGCTGACGCCTGCATCTACCGCCTCTTCAATAAAGCTTGGATCTTCTTCCTCAGAGAACATTACTATTGGTGTAGGATTGTGGGCATTAATAACCGAGAGACTCTCCAATACATCGCGACCGGGAGATTGCAGGTCAATCAGAATAATATCCGGCCGGTGCTGTTCAATCTGAAATAGTAAGCCAGACGCTGTGGGCAGCCTGGAGACAACCTCATATCCTGCCGCCACTAGGTGACTATCGACGATAGCAGCTCTCTCTGGGAGATCATCTACCAGCATAACGCGCACCGGTGATAAGGAAGACGTTGTCATGAAATAGTTAATTCGTTTACTAAAATAACTTGGATAGCTGCATTATACAGCTACCCAAGCAATGTATTAATTTTATAACCTAGATTACAGATTAGTATTTAGCACTGATAGTAAACCACAGCTTTTCTGTATCTGAGGCATGACTATCAGCATCATAAGACGCATACTTTAGTTGCACAGATAGGCCCTTTTTAATTGGGTAAGTCGCTACCACATCAAATTCGGAACCCAAATCAGCACCACCATAATCTGCACTAAAATCATGATAGAACAGTGCCACCTTGGCCGGCCCTAGTTTGCCTGCCAGTTTTAGATAACTGTCCTCAACACCATTAGCAGGGGTGCCGAGAAATTTATCGGCCCAACCCTGGAACTTGTGCAAAGTGGCTAATGGCGTTTTAAATGCCGCAGTACCCTTATCGCTACCTAATACTTCATATCCTAATGCAACTGAGATTGGCTTTAACGGAAAAGTCACCTCAGCCATCAGATAATCAGCATCATAAGAGGTTGGGTTATCTGCATAGTCAGACTGTGTGGCATAGGCCGCAGTCAATGCAAAACCATCAAACTTGCCGCTGTATTCAATACCATAGGTGCTCGATGAGTTAGCTGCCGCATTGGCAAAGTCTAATAAGTAAGCATAACCTTTCACACTCTGGCCTTTAGCTGGCGAAAATGACGCATAGGCAATATGGCTATCTGATTCCCAACGCTTGGCTTGAACTGCACTATCTTTTGGCCCGAAGATTCGATTGACGTTCCAGATATAGCTGTAATCGATCGATACCGGACCAACCGCCTTAGATGATAATGTCAACGCATCATAGGTTTGCTCATTCTGACGAAAACCTACGCCACCCACAAAACGCTGCCCGCCATGGAGGATACGCTGTCTGCCAAACGTGGCGACAATATCATCCGCTTTGTAGCTAAGCGTCGCTTGGTTAAAGTCAGTGCCATCTGGGTCTGCCACAATGGGATAACCAGCATTGCCATTGGTCGGGGTGCGATAATTCTCGTCACCGATGATGGTCACATTATCTACTTCCATTGTGGCAGTTAAGCCCTGATAGGCTGCAGACTTATAGGTCAGCCTAGATTTTAAGGTCGATGCATTGGCATCTTTGCCGACACCATCTTGGTCGACAAATTCATAGCGGTAGCGAAATGATAACGAGGTATCTCCTTCACTGAGCATTTCTGCAACAGAGTTGGCCGGCGCTGCATAACTGAGCGTAAAAGGCTGAAAGGCGATAATCGCGACTGCACCAAGGGAGGCTAGTCTAAAATTTTTCATAGTGGTTCCTATCGATATTAAATAAAAAAAGCCTACGCACAGGTTTCCCCACACGTAGGCTCCGTTGCCTGGATAAATTAAATTGTCACGAACCGCAATGGTTCCTGATACCAATAGGCAATACAAAAACTGTGCCAAATCAATAAAATCAATGAGTTAGCAGAAATAATGCCTATCATAGGCTCTGAATAATTTTCCCGCAGGATAAAAATGCACCACAACCTATCGCCATAACGGTGCACATGCGCCATTTTACAGCACATTATTTTGATCTAAGATGCATACCACTAAGCAACAGGGAGGGCTCTTTGATTAATTAACTGCGGAGCTTTCTGATTAACTGCGGAGCTTTCTGATTAACTGCAGAGCTTTCTGATTAATTACACAGCTTTAGCTCATTATAAGTAGCGTAAATAAAATTCGACGATGCGCTTTTCAAGCGACGCTGAGTCTGATTGTCAAGCTCTGGCATGGATTTTACAGGAGGCCTGCCAAAGCGCCTTAGGTTGGTTGGCCGCAGCATAATTTCTCTCAGCATGACTGAAATTTATCAGGTTATCATCAGAGCAGTGAATAAAAGCTATCGGTCTTGGTGCTATATCTGTCAGTCTATCCTCAGGATTAAGTGCATCCATATCAATTTCGGTCCGCTGCTCTAAAAGCCAGATGGTCAATGGTAACAAGGGAAAACTTGGCAGACCCATATGTTGCCGAATAATTTCCTCATACAAATCAGTTAAGTTGGACCAGCCAGCTTCAAATACAGCTGCACCAATACGGGAGTCTTTGGCCATGGCCAATACCGAGGTTGTAGCTCCCATAGAAGTACCAAATATACCAATATGCTGAATTTGTTTGTGATCAGATAAATAATCCACAGCGGCTGTGACATCCTGTTGTTCGAAGAACCCCATCGACGAAAAAGATCCTGTACTGGCGCCATTATTTCTTAAATCAAATGCGCGAATATTTAGCCCCGCTTGGTGGAGCGCGCTAAACCACCGCATACCCTCGTGGCGATCAGCACCATGGCCATGCACAAAGATGATCGCCTTAGTCGCGTTTTTTACAGGTATATACCAACCACTCAAACGTTCGCCATCAACGGATTGAAAGGAAATATCTTCGAATAGCATTGATAACTGCGAGGGATCGTCGCAGTAAATAAAATGCTCTTCACTGCAACTATAAGAGGGATACATAACACTCGATGACAATAGCCAAGCTAACACGATAAGTCCCAGACCGAGCAATCCGCTAAACCCGACAATGATGGAAATAGTTTTTTTGCTCTTATGGCCCTTTACTTCATTCAACAATACATCTCAGCGCGCGATAAGATCAAAATCGACGCCATTACTCTCATCATTGGCATGTCGAGCGATCCATAATTTAAATCGTCCAGGCTCTACCACTTTTTCTAGATCTCGATTATGGAAATGCAAGTCATTACTGGATAAAGTAAAAGAGATGGTTTTTGTCTGACCTGATTTAAGGGTAACGCGTTCAAAGCTTTTCAGCTCTTTGACTGGTCGTGTCACATCGCCGAAAATATCCTTTATATAAAGCTGAACAATCTCAGTGGCCTTCACGCTCCCTGTGTTTTGCAAATCAATTGACACATTAATATCATCCCCCAAGGCAATGTCGCGATTGGCCAATTTTAAGTTACTGTATTTAAAACTCGAGTAACTAAGACCATAGCCAAAAGGAAATTGCGGTCGATGACCATAGTCCAAATAATTTGATGAATTGCCTGGCTCATGTTGCCAAGTGAGGTCTGGCCTAATTTTATCCATGCGCGTGTAATTGCTATCTGTTGGCGGACGTCCTGTGGCTTTATGATTATAGTAAATCGGTACCTGACCACTGGCTTTTGGCCAAGTGATGGGTAATTTTCCGGACGGTGTTTGTTCACCATACAAGACATCAACCAATGCCGGTCCGGCCATCGTGCCCGGATGCCATGCCATCATTAAGCTATCAACTTTGTTTACCACATGCTCTAAGCCATTAGGTCTACCCGAAAGCACAACCAAGACGAGTGGTTTGTTGAGTTTTGCCAACTCACTAATCAATTCAACCTGAGCCCCGGGAAGATCAATATTTCCACGGCTATGTCCCTCGCCGGTCAATACAGCTTCCTCACCGCCGAAGAAAACAATCACATCAGAGGCCTTCGCCACTTTAATTGCCTGTGCAAACCCCTCTTTACTGACACTACGGCTATAAGACAAACCAGCGGCATATTTCACATTGCTAGCGAACTCACCGAGATAATCATCAAGCGCAGGTAATAAAGTTCGAGAGTGCTTTGCCTCGCCTTCATAAACCCAAGTGCCCATTTGCTGATAGGGTACTTCAGCGAGGGGACCAATAACGGCCACCTTTTGCTGCTGACGTAGTGGTAGCGTTTTATTTTCATTTTTGAGCAACACAAATGATTGCATTGCTGCGTCCTTGGCTGCATCAAGGTACTCCTGTTTAAGAAACTCCGTATCGCCCTGTGGATAGGGCTGTTGAAATAATCCCATGGCAATTTTTGCTCGCAACATTCGTCGCACCGCAGTATCGACCTGCGCCTCATCAACCTCACTGGAAGCAATAAGCTCCGGTAGATTATCGCCTAAAGCGGTTGAATACATTTCAAAATCCAAACCTGCCTTGGTCGCCTGTTTTGCGGCATCCCTAGCATCAGGTGAAAACCCATGCGCCACCATTTCCATTACGGAGTTCCAATCGCTGACAACAAAACCAGTGAAACCCCATTGCTCTCGCAGAATATCCGTCAATAAATGCTTGTCGGCTGTCGCCGGTATACCATCCAATTCGCTGTAAGAGGTCATCAGAGATACCGCACCAGCATCAATTGCCGCTTTAAACGGCGGCAGATGATGGTCATGCAACTGTCGCATAGACACGTTGGCTGTGTTGTAGTCACGTCCACCCTCTGCTGAACCATAGCCGGCAAAATGTTTCGCGCAAGCCGCCAGCGAGTCGGGACGACTTAAATCATCCCCCTGAAAGCCTCGCACCATAGCGGCAGTAAGGGTTGAGGTTAGAAACACATCCTCTCCTAAGGTTTCGGCAATACGCCCCCAACGTGGATCTCTGCCAATATCAATCATTGGTGCAAAAGTCCATCGGATTCCAGCTGAAGTTGCTTCCTTTGCCGCCACTCGAGCACCAAGCTCGACAATAGAGGGATTCCAGGTCGCAGCCTGACCTAAAGGAATCGGGAAGATGGTTTTATAACCATGAATAACGTCGTGACCAAAGATAAGCGGAACGCCGAGCCGACTTTCTTCGACGGCAATTTTCTGTAGTGTGGCAAAAGCGTTGGGATTATAACTACTCCTAGGGACATTGAGAAAACCACCCACTTTGCCGCGTCTAATATCTTCTTTGACGCGAGAAATATCCTTGTCTTTATATTCACTCCAATCTCGAAGTGACATTTGCCCGAGTTTTTCTTCGAGTGTCATTGCACCGAGGATTTTATTGACTTGCCTTTCCACTTGCGCATCTTGCGCTGACTTAATAAAAGGACTACTACTCTGCCCCCCTTGCACAGTCAAAGAGACGCTTGCGGCAACAATAAAAGCGGCGATAGAAAATAGTGTTTTTTGTATGCGGTGATTTTTCATTAATAAAGTCTTAACGTTATTGGTAGACCTATTTCAGTCTAGGGGAAATGCCGATTTCACGGCAGCGATAGTTGTCTTTTAAAACCTTACTGAACAACAATATTTTTATAGTAAATGGCGAAAGTGACATTCAGTGTCTCGCAAATAAATAACTAAATTTCACACCATAAGTGCGGGGAGCCAAATAAGTAGCAACGAGACCCGACTCAGTAATAACATTTCCTGAGTCTACTTTGACGGCCTTATCAGTGGCATTATTAATAAATGCGGTGACGGTCCATTTAGTTGAAGTCGGCTTAAATGTGAGGTTGAGATCCAACATTTGATAAGGCCTCTGCACACCCACATCGGTGCCACCATTGGGTAGCCTTGCAAAAACGCCCGCAGCCACTCTGTCGCGGTTATAAATATCGAGGAAATATTTGTCTGAGGCCTTGATAACGACCCGCGGCGTAGCGATTCCCCAGTCGAATATAAAGTCATGGCTATACGCTAGGGTCAACTTCCAGTTGGGTAATCTAGGGGGGCTGTTGCCGGATAATACAACAGGGTCTTGTGGAGATAACGATGCATGAGCAACGAAGGGATTAAACAGATCACCAAATAATGTGTCGGGTATTTCAAACCGATCAAAGTGAGCATCGGTAACAGCCGCGCTTATTTGCAGTCGGTCCGCATCTGTTAACGCCCAATCAAGTTCCAATTCTAGGCCACGAATCGTCGCCGCTGATGCATTGCGCACCACAGTGCTACCACCAGTATCAGCGATACCATCATTATTAATATCCAGCCGGTCTTCATTAGAGAACTGGAGGTTATTGTATTTAGCTTGAAACATAGCCAGGTTAAATCGCAGACGATTATCGAGATACTGTGATTTAAACCCCAACTCGAAATTGGTCACAGTCTCTGGTTCAACAGCATTTCCCGCGTCCTGAATATGACCCGACTTAAAGCCCGTTGACAGCGAAGCAAAGTACATTATCCGATCAGAAGGGCTGAATTCAAAGTTGACCAGACCACTGACATTTTTCCAAGTCACTGACAAATCATTGACTTGGCGAATCCAGCAGGGCTCATTACCAATACCTTGCTTAGTGCCATTATCATGATAAGCACCTCGATTGATGGCATGTTGTGTCGCCGCATCGGCATAGATATCTTCAGGGTTTGGCGCTCCCGGACCAATTGAGCTGGAGTCAACATAAGGCCCCAACAACGAGGTTACTCGACAATTAATCGCACGACCACCATGATCAGACTTGGTGTCTTTTGTATGTCTTGCGCCCAGCGTAATGCGCCTATATTGATCTATATCATAGGTCGCCTGCGCAAAGACGCCGAGAGACTCAACTCGCCTATTGGGCTGAATTGCGTAGGAAACAGCACCACCATCAGCGTTGCTAATCCAGCTTGTCGCTCCCTCGGAATAGCGTCCGCCACCAGCATTTTGCTGATCTACAGCGAAAACAATACTGTTTTTTTCACGCGAATAAAAAGTGCCCAATACCCAACGCAAGCGCTCAGTATCGGCATTCATTAACTGCAGTTCATGGGAGGAAAACTGGAAATTTGAACTATGTGTGCGCTGCTGCTCAAAACTACTACTCCTACCAAAGTCAGCATCAACAATCTGTTGCCTTGTCATAGTTGACCGCCCATAGAGATAACGAACCGAGTAAGTCGAAGCTTGATAGTCCAATTGATTTCGCCAAGTCTCGTTGCTGAGATCGAGGAAAGAGGGGCTATCAGATACCACTGCTCTGATGCCCTGAGTCACCAGCGAGGGGTCTAACTGAGCAATGCCCGATCCCTGATCTCTATATTTTTCAACACTGGTCAGGGCGCTAAAGCTTTCTGCGGGCTGCCACAAAGAGGAGATCCTCCAACTCTGCTGATCTGCCATTTCCGGTCCCTTCTGGCCATAATCAACGGCCTGGTCATAATCAGTTAGGTCGGCGATATCGGTGGGGTAATGGGCGCCAAGACCAATGTAATTATCTAGCAGATCGGTATAGGAGTTATGTTTTAGGGTCGCCCCAGCAATTCGCAAACCAAAAGTCTTATGGATGGGTAGGTCAATTGCGCCACGGAATTCGCGACGATTGTAGTTGCCAAAGACAGTCGACCAATGGCCATCTACACCGTCCAACGATGGCCTGTGATTATAAATATTGACACTTCCAGACGTTGAATTGCGACCCAGCAACGTACCCTGAGGCCCACGCAACACCTCTATACGATCTATATCGTAAAGCAACGCCGCGACTGCCTGTGATCTCGGCGAGTAAATACCGTCGACATGAATTGACACCGGCCCATCGGCAATTTCGGTGATATTAGTTGTCCCCACGCCACGCAACTGCACGAGCATAGCAGCCTGAGGGGCGGTACTCGTCATCTCGAGACCAGGGACCATATAGGCAAGCTCACCTAAATTAGAAACACCGCTGGCATCCAATCTAATCTGATCAAACACCGAAACAGCAATAGGCGTTTTTTGTAAATCCGTTGCTCTGCCTGCAGCAGTGACAATAATTTCTTGCAGATAAGTATCATCTACAATGCCCGTGTCAGGCGAGATAGATACAGCTGTATTATCAATTATTTTGTACTGTAACCCACTCCCTTGAAGAAGTATGGCTAGGACTTCGGTGCGCGTAAAATAGCCATTGATATCTGGTATCACATGCTGTCGCAACAGTTCAGTGGTACCAATAATATTGATATCTGCCTGCAATGAGAAAGCAACCAGTCCCGATTCCAACGATTGCGATGGGATATTAAATTGCAGCTCAGGCTGATCGATGTCAGCCATGCTATGCGGAGATAACACAAAATTAACGGCGAAGGAGAACGCTACTACAATAATAAATTGTTGCAAAATCGACCCCCTATTCTATTCGCCCGATTTAATATCTAATTATTGCCGTAGATATCCATATTCGATGCTTATCTTTTTATTTTATCTGTGCAAAGCGACACTTAAAATTTAACATTAAGAATATAAGCTGATGTTAAAGTCCATACAATAGCGACACTTATAACAGCACCCTTTTGATCTCACGTATGGCCTACTTGGCCGATTTGGGTGCTTATTGTTAGCTACTTAATGCGTTCCTTTGACTGCCCACAGCGTCTCCATCTCTTCTAATGTCTTGCCTTTAGTCTCGGGCACCAACTTCCATACAAAAATCATGGCAACCACACAGAATACAGCAAAAACAAAATACGGTAGCGCGCCATTAAAGTCATTCTGATTGAGCGCACTTTCATTAACCAGCGGGAAACTATTGGCTACCAGCGCATTGAATAACCACTGAGCGGCAACGGCCAGCGACATCGCCACGCTGCGCACATTATTGGGGAACATCTCCGAGAGCATTACCCACACCACGGGTCCCATAGACATAGCAAATGAGCCGATAAACACCAGAATTGCTACCAGAGAGATAACGCCCATCTGTTGGCTGTATATGGTCAAACCAAGCACGCTAAGGCCAATAAACATACCAACACTACCGCCAATAAACAGTGGTTTACGGCCCCAGCTATCAACCTTATAAATGGCTACAAAGGTGAAAATCAGATTGACTGCACCAAGCCACAACTGTTGTTTAAGCGCATCTTCTGGCCCATAGCCGAGCGCATTACTGAAGATTTCCGCTCCGTAATAAAGAATTGCGTTAATCCCAGTAATCTGCTGAAAAATTGATAACATCACGCCTAGGAATAGTGCGAAACCGATGCCTTTGCCAAATAGCACCGCCATATTAGGCGCTGCGCTATTGGCCAACGATGCCTCTATCTCCGAAAACTCTGCAGCCGCCTCCTGTTCGTTTGATGTAATGCGAGCGAGTACAGACTTAGCCTCCTCAGTACGACCCTGCAAAATTAACCATCGCGGACTATGAGGCACAGTAATCAATAATAATAAGAACGCCACAGCAGGTAAAAGCTCAGACCAGAACATAATGCGCCAACCCTTATTCACATTATGCTCGTGAAGCTGCTTAAGCACCTCTGGGGACATATCCTGAGTATCGCCTCCACCGATAAAGTAAGTGGCTAAAAACACCACAAAAAAACCGATAACCACAGCCAACTGATAATAAGACACCATACGGCCGCGGTGCTTGGGAGGTGCTATTTCAGCAATATACATAGGTGCTGCCAACGAGGCCATGCCCACGGCGAGACCACCAATAATGCGATAAATCGCCAATTCATTGAGCGACTCAGCAATCCCAGAACCCCAAGCCGAGACAGTGAAAAGCGCCGCCGCAAGGATTAATGTGTACTTGCGACTAATACGCTTGGTGAGATAACCACCAACCAACGCACCGATCAAACAACCATACAGAGCACTACTCACCGCCCAACCCTGTTGCGCGGCCGAAAAATTGAAATATTCTGTAAAATACAGCTGACTACCAGCAATCACACCAGTATCGTAGCCAAATAATAACCCGCCTAAAGCCGCGACAATGGTAATTTTCAGAATAGTAAGTGTTTCGTTTCTGGAAGGTACTTTACTGGAAGGTACTTTACTTGAAGGTACTGCGGTATTCATGATTCCCTCTAATATTTTTTATTGTAAATATGGTATCGGCACGTAAAATCCGGTGTGATTAAAACCGCCGGAGACATCCTATCTTTCGGCATCAAACCCTA
>MDTG01406511.1_pt1 | contig 27532 bp, 30 predicted proteins | sample 811421 | NCBI WGS metagenome assembly MDTG01 (sample SAMN05326645, study PRJNA326480) | marine metagenome | isolation source: seawater | place: Pacific Ocean: South East | collected 2011
CTGCTTCATTGATTTGTCCTCCTTGTTAAATCAAACACTTAAGTCTAGGCGGACATTTCTATTTAGCAGAAACCGGACATTTCTATTTTGGCGCTACAGGCACTAGATTACTCCTTGACACGTCCGGCCAAATAGTGCACAATTCTCAGCCATGATAGTCTGTAGGTTTGCTACTACAAATAATTATAGTAAGAGGAGTAAAGGTATGTATGAGTTAGTGTCAGTTGATAGGTTAGATTTGTCCACCTACGAAAGTCGTAACGATATTGCTGAAGCAGTAAATAATTATATTTTTAAAACGAAAAGCGCTCTTTTAAGTGACTTATTAACCAATAAGAGTGATATGTTGAGAGGACTTGATTCTGTTAGTGAATTAAAAAACTATATTGACAATATAGAACGAACTAACAAGAATCTAAAAGAACAAAGCAAATCTACACCGAGCCGCCCACGCCTTTATAATCAAACATCTATAGGTTGGCATAAACTGGAAAACTATTCTGATAGCCACGTTACTATTGGCTCGACTTTCAGAGCAAACTACGCAGCGTATGCAGGCCAGGCTTCCACAAGAGCACACACAGAAAGGTTTGCATATTCAATGCAAAGGCAAAAGATGCGGGTGATGGGGGCACCGCCACATTTCGGCAAGAGTCATTCAACTTTACTGGATACGTTACAATTTATACAGTTGGGCTACTACTTAAAGGCATACGGCGATAAGTCTTTTAGGGAATGCTTTGAGGAGTTCTGTCAGTCGGCTGAACAGCAATCGCTGAGCCAACAATATATCCGTTGCGTAGCTGACGCTAAACCATCGCCGCAAGCAGAAAAATCCTCAAGCCAAATGTATAGCGAACCGGCGGTAAGACGTCTCGGCCTTATTGGACGCGTAGCTGACGCTAAACCATCGCCGCAAGCAGAAAAATCCTCAAGCCAAATGTATAGCGGACCGGCGGTAATATGTCATGGCTCTACTGGACGCGTAGCTGACGCTAAACCATCGCCGCAAGCAGAAAAATCCTCAAGCCAAATGTATAGCGAACCGGCGGTAAAACGTCCCCAGGCTTTTCTTGCAAATCACAGTGCGATATATGGTGGGCGAGGAGATAAAGTTGCTACAAGCGGAGTGGGGGCTACTACAAGCGAAGAGAAGACCACTAGTAGATATTCTAGTGCTAGCCGTCTAGGACTTGGAAGTAGACAATAGACATAGGGGGTATCCCAGGCGTGAGAAACAGCACTTGCTCTCAACCTACCAGAACCCTATAATGCATCCTTTTTGACCGGGTAGGGGGATTGATGGCCGCACGAATTAACACACCAGAGGATATTGCCAAAATGCGGGTTGCTGCCCAAGCCGCTGCCAGTGTGCTGGTAATGATTGGTGAGCATGTCCAACCCGGCATTACCACAGCTGAACTGGATGATATTTGTCTGGATTATATGCGTAACACCTTAGGTGCAGAGCCTGCACCGCCCACAGTTGGCTTCCCGAAGGCGACCTGTATATCGGTTAACCATGTCGTGTGTCATGGGATCCCCAGCGAGAAAAAACTCAAAAAAGGCGACGCCTTGAATATCGATGTCAGTCTTATCAAAGATGGCTATTTTGGCGACACCAGTAAAATGTATTTTGCCGGTGAACCTACCGTGCTCGGCAAGCGTTTAGCGACAGTGACGCAAGAATGCCTCTATAAAGCCATCAAAATCGTCAAACCTGGCGCCACCCTTGGCGATATCGGTGCCACCATTCAGCAACACGCTGAAGCCAATCGTTATACCGTCGTGCGAGAGTTCTGTGGCCATGGCATCAACAAAGTCTTTCATGATGAACCACAAGTACTTCATTATGGTGAATTTGGCAAAGGGGCTGTATTAGAGCCCGGTATGATTTTTACTATTGAGCCCATGATCAATGCCGGCAAGCGCCACATCAAAATGCTACCCGATGGCTGGACTGCCGTTACCAAAGATCACAAACTCACTGCCCAATGGGAGCATACTATCTTAGTGACCGAGACCGGGTATGAGGTGTTGACTCTTCGAGAAGAAGAACAAGGTCTACTATAGACTTACGCAAAACACGCTATGTGTCTTTGCGTAAGCCTTCAAGCTTTGTATATTAGAAGAGTGGCAATATGATTAAAACCAACGAACACAAATAGCCCACGAACCACACTCCTGAACGAGCCAAATCAATATTAGCTAAATATAGATATTGATAGACGATTCGACTTAGGATGTAGAGTATGCAAAGAATATTGGCAAACACACTAACAGCACCGGTAGCTAATACAACAACTACACCCGCGGCAAAAAACGGAAAAGACTCGAGCATGTTTTGATGGGCGGCTTGTGCCCGCGCTCCCCAACCAGCTAATTGCTGCATTTGTTCTCGGGGCGACTTGTTATTATAATGACCAAACTGCTCTTTGATCGCTTTAATCACAGGGGCTTTGGAAGCAATGGCGAAGATAGCTGCCAAAAATAAACTAATTACAGGGATGCTCATATTTTCCTCACTTGTTAAGTCATAAGAACCAGTGACAACTATACCCAAAATCGCTAGACTAACAAGTACTTAGTGAGCGACTTTCAAGGATGTATTATGGAACAACCCTCAACACCGCAAGCAGATCTGCAACCGACTCAGCATTTCTTTCTTATTCGCAGCCTCATCAGCCTGGTCTTAGTCATTTTATCTTGCATTGGTATGGTCATCACGGATATCAATCAGCAGTGGGCGTGGACATACTGGCTATTTTTGGCACCTATCTTTGCTGTGATTTGTCTATATTTGGGCTGGTCCCACACTCAACACTCGGGCAAACAACAACTACGTTTAGTTATTCGAATAATTTTCCATTGGTTGGGTTTGCTAGTGACTGCAGGCTTGATTTTATTTTTTGTGCGCATTGGTCTACTTAGTGACATTAACGCTGGCTTATTATTATTGACAGCACTTGCGCTGACAACATTTTTGGCGGGTGTGCATATGGACAGCTGTTTGTGCATCATCGGTGTAATGTTATGGATCTTTGCCTGGGCAAGTGCTTTTCTTGAAGAATATCTATCTTATAGCATGTTGCCGGTTGGTATTATTGCTTTGGTTATAGTACTGTACCTGCATCATAAGGCGAAACACAGGCTTTAACAATGAATCAAGCAGCAGAGTTTCAGCTACTTAGTCAGCTCTTAAGCGATGTCGGTGTTACGGTGAATGGTAATGGCGTTGGTGATATGCATATCCATGATCCTGCGCTTTATCAACGGATTTTTAAGTATGGCAGTCTTGGCCTTGGTGAAGGCTATATGGATAAACAATGGGATGCTGACGCGCTAGATGATTTTTTTTACAAAATTCTTTGGGGACGATTAGACGAAAAAATAAAACATAACTGGCGTGCATTAGCTCATATCGTCATCAATAAATTATTTAATTGGCAGACCAAACGTCATGCCAGTACAGTTGCCCAAAAACATTATGACTTAGGTAATGAACTGTTTACCCGCATGTTAGATAGCACAATGTCCTATAGCTGTGCTTACTGGGGAGAGTGTGATACTTTGCAGCAAGCTCAACTTAACAAACTGCGTTTAATCTGCGACAAATTGAATTTGCAGCCTGGTATGCGGGTATTGGAGATTGGCTGTGGCTGGGGTGGCTTTGCCAAATATGCAGCCGAACACTACGGTGTTGAAGTGGTCGGTGTTACCATTTCTACAGAACAAGCCAGGTATGCCAAAGACTATTGCAAGGATTTTGCGGTGACTATCTTGCAACAAGATTATCGTGATGTGGGAGGGCTGTTTGATCGAGTCGTCTCAATAGGTATGTTTGAGCATGTGGGCTATAAGAATTACCGACACTATTTCAAAAAAGTCTACGACAGCTTGAAGCCATGTGGTTTGTTTTTACTACATACCATTGGCAATAATATTACCGAAGTAACCTCAGAACCCTGGATCAAAAAATATATTTTTCCCCACGGCATGTTGCCTTCTATTAAACAAATTGGTGCTACTAGCGAAAAGCTATTTATTATGGAAGACTGGCATAATCTATCCGTTAATTATGACAAAACCTTAATGGCCTGGTATGACAATTTTGTCGCAAATTGGTCTACACTGAGTGATAGGTATGACGAGCGTTTTTATCGCATGTGGACCTACTACCTGCAAGCCTGTGCAGGAGCATTCAGGGCCCGCTGGCTGCAGTGTTGGCAAATTGTTTTTGCTAAACAGGGCGTGCCTGGCGGCTATCGCTCGATTCGATGAGGTATACAATGAGAACATTTATTATTACTTTGCTCGCTACAGTTATCGGTTTTGTTAGTTTACCCGCTCATAGCGAACAGACAGTGCGCTTAGCTGCATCAAATTGGCCGCCCTATGTAGATACATCATTACCCGATAAAGGCTTCATCTACGAAATCGTCAAAGAGGCTTATGAGTCACAAGGCTATCGCCCTGTTATCCAAATTTTACCGTGGTATCAAGCCATTGAACTAGATAAACGACACAATGACGGTGCTTTTCCAGATTATGAACCCTATGATGAACAGGGAGTAGTATGCTCAAAGCCTATTTTTGGAGGCCCGGTGGGTTTGTATAAGCGCAAAGATTCACCGTTGCGATGGTTAACGAAAGATCCAGCGCAGAACCAAGAGCAAGCTTTCAGGGCACTCAGGCAGTATCGCTTTGGCATTGTAGATGGTTATTTAAATACCCAAGCATTTGATAATGCTGATTACCTCAAAAAATCTATTGTGGATAATGACTATCAAAATCTCAAGCAATTAGCCAATAAACAAGTCGATTTTGCGATGACAGATATTTTCACGGCTGAATATTTGATGGAGAAACATAAACCGGAGTTAGATAATATTGTCTTCATGGGGCCATCATTAGAGAATAAAAAAATCTACGTCTGTTTTTCGAAGAATGCAAAAAACTATCAAGCAAAAATCAACGCCTTAAACACGGGGCTTGATCATTTAACCGAAACTGGCCAGCTGGATGATATTGTACGCAAATATAATTTTTAGTCGCGAAAATTCTCAAACTGTAATGGCACCTCGACATCGGCTTCCCGTAGCATAGCGATGACATCTTGTAAGTCATCACGCTTTTTGCCGGTAACACGAACTTGTTCCCCTTGAATGGAGGCTTGTACTTTGAGTTTGGATTCTTTGATGGTTTTGACGAGCTTTTTGGCGGTCTCTTGGCTTAAGCCTTGGACGATGTCTGCTGCTTGTTTTGCTTGGCTTAGATTAACCTCTGGATCTTGATAGGTGAGGGAGCGTACATCCAGCTCACGTTTGGTGAATTTGCCAGCCAGGATGTCCTTCATTTGCTTCAATTGGAAGTCACTAGGGGCCTCTAGGACGATATTTTTGTCGGTGAGGGTATATTTGGCATCAACCCCCTTAAAATCGAAGCGATTTTGTAGTTCACGATTGGCCTGGTCAACGGCATTGGCGAGCTCGTGCTTATCGACCTTAGAAACAATATCAAAAGAAGGCATAACATCACTCCATGCATAAATTAAAAAATATATGGGTACTAATCAATAGCCTTAGATTTTACTTAGCTAACAACGAATTAGCAAGGTTTAACCATACTGACTATAGTTATTTAAGGTAGAGCGAAGAGGCAAATGCCTGTGATAACAATTAAGAAAGTCTTATTAGTTGCAAGTTTTCCCGATCAGGCGAAAAAATTGTCCGATCTTATGCGCGTGGCATTCGGGGATGACTTAACTATCGTCAATGCAGAGTCTGCCAATGAAGCATTGCGACACACCAACCAAGATCATTTTGATTGTATTTTAATTCATTATGATTTATCTGATATTGATGGTGTGCAACTATTGGGGATCTTAAGCCAAAAGCAAATTTTGCATTATTGTCCTGGTATCTTGTTTATCAATAGCGACTCTGCCGCAATAGAACATGAAGCGCTGCAAAAAGGCGCATCTAGCTGTTTGGTTATCGATGACTTAGACTCGGGTAGTTTGCGCCGTACCTTACGGTATGCTTTTACTGGGCATCAGCAGCTCAAGCATTTAAAGCAAATGTATTTTAAACAAAAAACTATTCTGGATAATACCAATGAGGGTATTGTCATCATTGATGCCAGAGGTGTTATTGTATATGCTAATCAAACATCACTAAAATTATTAAAATACAAAAAAACCGAACTACTGGGCAAATACATCCAAGAAATTTTATTGCCGAAGATCCAAGTGGGGAATTCAGAAGTCGAGCCCGAGTCACAACAGAAAATCATTGAGTATGCACAAAAGAAGCTCGGCGTCCAAAAACAAGCCCGCTCAGCCATTGTCACCAAAGGTGGTGAACAAATCCCGACACACTATATGGCATCATTGTTGTATGATTTCGACGACCAAATCACTGGCGTTGTGATCAACTTTCAGGATATTAGTTCCCACCTTAAAGTCAAAGAGCAAGTCGTATATCAGGCCTGTTATGATCGCTTAACGGGTTTGCCTAATCGATTTTTATTCGATGAGGTCTTGCGCCATACTATTACTATTGCCGACAGGAATGAATTAAAATTCGCATTATTGTTTTTGGATCTGGATGACTTCAAAACTATTAATGATACGCTCGGCCATATTTCAGGTGATTTGCTAATCCGTGATGTTTCTAATCGTCTCAGTAAGTTATTACGTGCATCTGACTTTATAGCCCGCCAGGGTGGCGATGAGTTTATTATCATTCTTGAAGGCGCTAAAGATGAAGTGCGCTCTGAAGTGGTCTCCAAAAAAATCAACGAAATATTAAGCATGCCATTTATGATCGAGGGTAATGAGGTTAAGATCCATGCAAGTATTGGAATCGCCATTTATCCAGACTCGGGTAATACGGCGGAGTCATTGATTAAAAATGCCGATGCCGCCATGTATTACGCTAAAGATCATGGTAAAAACCGTTATCAAGTTTACTCGGACACTATTGCCGTCGAAAAAAGCCAATACGCAATACTCGAGGCGGATCTTGAGCATGCCGTTGAGCGTAATGAATTATTCTTAAATTTTCAGCCTCAGATTGATATCAAAAACGGCAAATTGGTTGGTTTTGAGGTGCTTTGTCGTTGGAATCATCCTAAACAAGGGGTGATATCACCCAATATTTTTATTGAGTTGGCTGAAGCCAGTGGTTATATCTATGACATTGGTGACTGGGTATTACGGGCCGCTTGTTTGCAGTTTAAACTATGGCAGCGCAAAAAATTATTAGATGATGATGTGCTAATGGCGGTTAATCTGTCTGCAAAACAACTAGCCCAAACTGATTTAGTTGAACATATACAGGGTATTTTAACTGAATACAGCATGAAGCCTTATAGTCTGGAGTTAGAAGTAACCGAAACTGCCGTGATGGAAAATATTGTACTCTCTGCGTCGATCCTTGAGAAGCTCTCAAAACTCGGATTACGCATCGCTGTGGATGATTTTGGTACGTCTTACTCATCCTTGCAATATCTCAAACGCTTGCCAGTACAATGTTTAAAAATCGACAAATCCTTTGTTCAGGATTTAACAGTCGATTTGTCTGATGCCGCTATTGTTAAAGCGATCATTCAGTTGGCACATACGATGAATCTTGGCGTTACAGCAGAAGGGGTGGAAACCATCGAACAACTCGAATTCTTGAGCAAACATCAGTGCAATTATGCCCAGGGATTTTATTTCTCAAAACCTTTAGGGGTAGACGAAATGGAGGCATTTATTGCCAGCTTTCAGGACAAGAAAGCCAGTGGCTAGGAGGTTCCGATATGCACGGACAGGGGACAATTGCCAGTTTAATAGTGCAGCGAGGCTGCGCAGGCTGTTTTACTTGGGCGTAATTATTCGCTTTCAGCCGCAATTGCTGAATATACACTACTATTAACATAAACGAAGGATTAAGGAATGACTGACAAAGAAGACAATCTTGCCGAAGGCGTTTATCAGATGCTGGTTGAGGCAGATTATGACTGTCAAACGCTTAACAAGACAATCCCATTGCTCTTGCACGCGGTTTCTGACCCTATTATCGGTGTCTCAAAAGAAAATAAAATCACTCTATTCAATCAAGCGGCTTTAGAGCTCTTCAACTTGAGCCCACAACAGTTGAAAAATACATTACTGAGTGATGTTACCCACTTAAGTAGCGCAGTATTGCAGCTGTCAACCGAAGCCGCTGCCGATATCCCTAAGTATTTAACCGAAAATATTACCATCAAAACACATTCAGGCTTGATGACTGCAGCCACAGCACAATGTATTAAACTACCACAAAGTGAACATTCCATGTTGCAGACATTGATTGTTCTCAAGAAAAAAGACACAGGCCACTTAGATGAAAGTGTTATTTATAAAGCCTGTCATGATTATCTAACCGGCCTTCCAAATCGTTATTTATTCGAACATGTGCTTAAATACGCCGTGCAAAAATCTCGACGTAGTGGGAATAAACTGGCGTTGGTTGCTATCGATATTGAAGGCTTTAGTCAAATCAATGAGGAGTACAGCTTTGATTTTGGTAATGCTATCTTAAAAGAAATTGGCGCACGATTACAGAACCTTTTGCGAGGTGAAGATTTTATCGCTCGTATCGGTGGCGATGAATTTATTGTGCTGATAGAGAATTTAACTGATCTCAAGGATGTTGACAGGGTAGTAAACAAGATTAATACTGAGCTAGCAGAGCCTTTTTATATTAAGTCATTGGCTTGCCATGTTGCCTCCAAAGTTCAAAAAATAATATATCCTGATGAATTAAAAAGTGCTGCAGAGCAGCAAGGCGAAGCGGCAGCATTGGTTAAGCTGCTTGAGCGGCACGAACAAGAAACATCCAGCAAATCATTCAGCAAAGAAATCGACGCTGTTGCATCAGAGCGTATTTCATTGGACAGTGACTTAGATAGGGCTATTGCACGGGATCAATTGTTCTTGAATTTTCAGCCACAAGTGGATATACAGTCCGGTGATTTAGTTGGGTTTGAGGTTTTGGCTCGTTGGAATCACCCCGAGAAAGGGATTATTTCCCCTGAGTTATTTATTGAATTAGCAGAAAGTAGCGGTAGTATTTTAAAGATTGGCAACTGGGTACTCACAGAAGCCTGTCGTCAGTACCGCCGTTGGCTCGATGAAGGTTTAATTAATCACTCCCATATTATGGCTATTAATGTTTCGGGGAAACAGTTTATGCGAGCTGACTTGCTAACTGAACTTCGCGAAATAACTGACAAATATCGCATTGGTCCTGCTAGCATAGAGCTTGAAATTACAGAAACAGCGTTAATGCATGATATGGCTTACTCGGTCAATCTATTAAAGCAATTGAATAACTTGGGCACCAAAATTGTTATTGATGATTTTGGTATGGCGTATTCATCGCTTGCCTATCTTCGTCGTCTACCGGTACATGCCTTAAAGATTGATAAGTCGTTTATGCACGAGATCACCAATGATTTAGCAAATGCAGCAATCGTTAAGGCAATTATTCAACTGGCCCATAATTTAAACCTTGGTGTAACCGCGGAAGGTATCGAGACGGAAGAGCAGGTGCGTTTTTTAATCTCTAATGCTTGTAATTATGCCCAGGGCCATTATTTTGGTGAAGCGAAGACAATAATTGAGATGACCCAACTCCTAGAACGAACAGGGGGTAGATGATGGTAGCTGTATTGGTAGTTGATGATGATAAAACTTCTGCAACAACACTTGCCGATGAACTATTAGCAGCAAATCACGATGTTACTGTTGTTCATAGTGGCAAAGAGGCTTTGGCTGCGATGCAGAATAAAACGATGAATCTTGTGATTACTGAATTGATGCTACCTGAAGTTGATGGTATGCAAATTATCAGTCGGATCCGTAGCTATTACCCTGATACAGTTGTGATTGCGCTGACGCAGCCAAAGTCTAATGGTGTAGATTATTTGCCATTGGCTAAACTGGTTGGTGCTGATGGCTGTTTGTCTAAACCCGTTACCGAAGATAGTCTGCTGGGATTAGTTAATGAATTATTGACAGAGTGAAGTAACGCTCAGCCACTTCACTCTTTGGATAAATTATTCAGCTGATGATTGTGCTTTTTTGCAACCACAATGACTGAATAGATTATAAAGCCAACCGATAATCACACCGGCGATGAAAGCATCTGCAAAGCCCCAAACAAGGCCTAAGAAGCTGCCGACTAGCGTCGCATCAAAGCCAATATATACTGAACCCATGGCATTGACAAAGCCTAAGCCATAACCCGTATAGGTGCCAAATAAGCCCGTGATTAGCATACCTAACCCCCAAGTGATACCAAGCGCTAAACCAAGACTGCAGACACAGATGCGGCATTTATCATTTGTCATGGGACCTCCTTAATCGTAGAATGATAAGCTTCTTCAGTATGGCAAAAATCAACGTAAAATCAAGGAGATAGCAGCGACATGAATGAAATTGAAGTGGTGGTGCGAGGATTTCATCTGGATATCTTTGGTCACGTGAACAATGCCCGTTACTTGGAGTTCTTAGAAGATGCCCGCTGGCATGCCTTCGCTGAACAAATTAAAGGCATTCAGGCCCGCAGACTGGCATTTGTGATTGCCAATATCAACATTAATTATCGTAAACCCATCCACCTCGGTGATACCATCTGCATTGACGCCACGCTCCATGAAAAACGTAATTCGTGCTTTGTGGTGGCGCAGAAGGTTTATGATAAAGGGACCAAAGAAGAAAAGGCTGATGCTTTAGTGACCTGTGTCATTGTGGATCCTAAGACAGGTAGGCCAGTGCCGATGCGGGAATTAGAGGATATTTTCTAAGGCGTCATAGCCACCCACATACTCACCATTCAACCAAATCTGGGGCACGGTGATCGGCGTTTTGGCACCGACGAGGGGCTTTACTCGAGCTAGCATTTCGTACAGAGAGCGGGGATCCTCCACCACATCGTGGTAGTGATAAGGGATGTTTTTTTCGGTTAATAGAGACTTAGCTTTTTGGCAATAAGGACAAGAGGCTTTACCGAATAAATGATTACCGGTTAATGGTGTTGCGGCTGCATGGGCGCTAATGACTGCTTCAATGAGCAAACCGCGATTTAAGGCTTTGCCTTGGGAAATTTTACGACCGTTGACGAGTACTATGGGCGCATGCCAAGCGCCTTTGAATAATGGTTTATACCAGTGACTGAGCCAATCGTATTGATTCACTTGCACGGGAATACCCTGTAATTCTTTCTCCAGGGTGTCGTGAATAATATCGTCTGTCAGACTGCATTCGCCACAAGGAATTTTAATCGCAAAAGGACCGAACTGGCCGGCCCAACGATAATAGTCAATCGTAATTTTGTTCATAAGCTTAGTAACAGGTAACTTCTGTTTTGTTAAAGGGGTGCTCTCCTAAATAGGGTCTTGTAAGGTACAGTATAGCTGGAATTTAAGGATAATACGCGGTATATTATTGCGCACTTGTCCTATTTTGCAGGTAAGATCATGATTTTATGTTTAGATATCGGTAACACCCAGATTTTCGGTGGGGTCTTCGTCGGCGATGAGATTAAGCTTCGATTTCGCCACCAAAGCAAGCTTGGCAGCTCATCTGATCAGTTGGGCATTTTTCTCAAGAGTGTGCTGCGTGAAAATGGCCTGCGCACCGATGAAATCAGCCAAATTGCCCTGTGTTCAGTGGTGCCATCGATGGATTATTCTATTCGTTCAGCCTGTGTGAAGTACTTTGATATTGAGCCATTTGTACTAGAGAGTGGAGCGGATGTGGGGCTCAATGTGAAATACTACAACCCCTATGATGTGGGTACCGACCGCATAGCTAATGCCATTGCTGCCACCCATGCCTACCCAAACCAAGATTTAATTATCATTGATTTTGGCACTGCCACAACCATTTGTGCGGTTGCTAAGAACAAGGATTACTTAGGTGGCGTGATTTTGCCGGGTATGCGTTTATCTATGGAAGCTTTGCAGAGCAAAGCGGCTAAGCTATCGCCGGTAGAGATAGTCAAGCCGCGCAAGACGCTCGGTTTATCTCCTGCTGAAAGCATCCAATCAGGTTTATTTTTCGGCCAGTTGGCCATGATTGAAGATATAACGGCACGGATAACCGCTGAGGCCTTTATAGAGAGTCCTGTTGTTATTGGTACGGGTGGTTTTGCCCATTTGTTTGCAGACGAGGGTTTGTTTGCCACTATTGACGGTGACTTAGTGTTGAAGGGCTTAAAATTAGCCCTCGAGCGTTAAGTTAACCGGCTTTTCGCACCAGAGCTATTTTTGATGCAGAAAAGGGTAAAAAATTAACGAAAAAGCGGAATGTATATACAATACCTGAGTATTTTGAGTTAAGTTTTTACCCTTTTATGCGCAAAAAGAGACTGGTGCGGAATGTCGGTTAATTGGGTTTATCATCGGCTTTGTAGTACTGCACTCCAATGCGAATACGGTCCCGGCCATTTTGCCGGCGCCAGTTATTGGTATCCCGCAGTGAATAGGCACAACCGCAGTATTCTTGTTGATAGAATTCTTCGGCCTTAGATATCTCAATCATGCGCGCAGAGCCGCCTTGTTTGCGCCAATTATAAGTCCAATAGGTGATGCCAGGGTATTTGGCTGCAGCCCGTTCGCCACAGTCATTGATTTGGTTCATATTCTTCCAACGAGAAATCCCTAAGGAGCTGCTGATGACGTCAAAACCATGCTCATGGGCATAGAGTGCGGTGCGCTCAAAACGCATATCGAAGCACATGGTGCAGCGAATACCACGTTCAGGCTCCATTTCCATGCCTTTGGCCCGAGCAAACCAATTATCCACGTCATAATCGGCATCAACGAAGGGGATATTGTGTTTTTCGGCAAAACGAATGTTCTCGTCTTTGCGAATATCGTATTCTTTGCGTGGATGGATGTTGGGATTATAGAAGAAAATGGTAAACTCTATACCCGAAGCGATAATGGCTTCCATGACTTCGCCAGAACAGGGGGCACAGCAGGAATGCAATAGCAGACGCTGGCCATTCTCGGGTAATTCGAGGGTAGGTCGTTGAAAGTCAGCTGAAGTTGACACTTTTTTGCTCCAAAATCCAATTGGAGTCAAGTATAACAGGAGATTTGCCCGGTGGCTAAGCCCGAACTAAAGACAATACCCTTGGACAAGCTGGCCCGTGGCCAATATCAGCCACGTCAAGATTTCGACGGGGAAGCCTTACAAGAGTTAGCTGATTCCATCAAGTCCAGTGGCTTGATTCAGCCCATCGTTGTCAGACCAGGCATTAAAGACAGTTATGAGATTGTTGCCGGCGAGCGGCGCTGGCGAGCAGCCCAATTGGCTGGTCTGCAAGATGTGCCCTGTTTAATTAATCATTATACTGATGAACAAACTGCTGCAGTCACCACTATCGAGAATATCAACCGGGTGGACTTAAATCCGATTGAAGAAGCTCAAGCTTACCAGCGTTTGATCGATGAATTTGATTATCTTCACGAAGAAGTTGCGGCAGTGGTGGGAAAGTCACGGACCAAAGTATCGAATTGTTTGCGGCTCTTAAAGCTCGACAAACGGGTGCGAGATTTCTTGGTACAGCGTGCGATCTCTGAAGGCCATGGAAAAGTGTTAGCAGGTATTGCTGAAAATCAACAATACGATGTCGCGCAAAAATGCGTGCAGCGGGGCTGGTCGGTGCGTAAACTTGACCAAGAGATTAAACGTTTATCTCAGCCGACGATCGCTTTGCAACACAAAGATGATGTGGATGTGTTGGCACTAGAGAATTTAATGGCAGAGCAATTGGGGGCCAAAGTCCACATCGATCAAGATTTGGCAAAGGGCAGTGGTTGGCTAAAAATTAAATATTTTGACAATGATACGCTGGCGGGATTACTAGACCGCATCGGCGTGAAATACGACTTGGAAGAACACTAGAGGAGGATAATTCTCATGTCTTTTTTACAACATACAAAGGCAGCAACAACGGTTAAAGCTGCGACGATGACTCATCGTGAAGCAATTACCGCATCATTGGATGTGGATAGCACTGAACGCTTAAACGATAAGCTAGCGCAAGATGGCTTAACGCCATATTTAGGCTACGATACCCACAATCAAGACTATGGTTACTATGGCCTTGCTTATTACAAGGTAGAAGATGACGACAGTGTCAAAATCATTATCGCCCATCGTGGTACGGTTAATCGAGCGGGTTGGTACCAGGATTTAATGATGTGGTTGTTAGGTATTGTGCCTTTGCAGTATGAGCATGCTGCGGTGCCGTTTTGCCAACAAGTCATTGATGCTGTCACCAATGACTCACAGTTTGCAGGAAAGACTATATGCATTCATATGACAGGGCATTCATTGGGTGCAACACTGGCTGGGTTGGTTACCGCGACATTACCCGATGATATAACCAGTGCCATCACCTTTGACTCGCCAGGGTCGGCTTGGTTACTGCGACGCTTAGTCAATAAAGGCGTGCTTAGCGCCAGCGCCCATAAAGACCTTTACGAGCGACTGCAAACTATGGCGTCTGATGTGGATGCGGTCAATAGCTGCATGGGTCATGATGTCAGTGAAGTGGTTGTGATTCCACCGAATTATGCCCCAGTTATTCCAGATCAGTCGACGCCATTTTATTTAGGTGTGCATGATTGGGCGCGCTATTCATTTGAGGTGCTGCACTCTATTCGACATTTTTGGGATTATTTGCATGATGACACTATTGCTGAATCGGACAAGTACAAAAACCGCGTACCCATTGCTAACTGGCCCTTCAGGCCTATCCCAGGCTATAAGCAATTTATGAATTATTCTTTGCCTAACATCCCTTTTCATAAAGATTTTTGGGACCAATATATCACCAATCTCTGGGGTGAAAATCCTGCTATGCGGCCTTATTTCAAGAATGACTTTAACTGGTTTCGGGATTACTATATTCAAGAAATTCTGCGTCATGATTATTATCGCAAAGAGTCGGTGCCCGAGTTTGCTAACAGTATTAAACAGCTATTGTTGCACGGATTAAATGAGGGAACTGCACCTGCCATTGCTAAAGCAATAGTCGCTATCGTTGTAGAGCTGTTACGTTTTGCTAGCGCTCTATTAGCTCAATCTGCGTGGGAAGAGCGTTTTCCTCAATTGCAAGCACACTGGCAATCGTTACAAAAGCAGGAGCCTTTAAACAAAGATATTCTTGAATACTACCTTACACAATTAAAGCCTGAAAATTCCATTGATACTGATTGTGAGTTGGTAAGTAGTCTTGAAGAGTTATCAAGTATAAGACAACACCGATTCGATGTTCATAACGCTCAGCCTGACCGCGATTTCTTAACCCATGAGCAAATAAAACAGCGCTTGGAAGCACGAATGGAACAAGGCAGCCTCTCGGAGGCCGATCATGAATTATTACAATCGATTTACCGAGCTGAAGCTGATAATGAGATTAAACATCAAGTAACCGTAAGTTTGTAAAGGAGACACGGAATGAGTAACACCCCAATCCCCGAAGTGATTATTAGCCAATCCGTCGCCGTCCTCGTAGATGGCAACAATATCGAGCGCAGTATTCACACGCAATTGAACGATGAGTCTGCCATGATTAATTTTGACACCTTGATCCCCAAGCTGATCGATAATCGCTCCTTGAATCGCTTGATTTATTTTCGAGAAGGCAAACACATTTCATCCAAACTGGCTGAGCGTTTGCACGACCGTTATCATGGTTCTGTACAGCCTTGCCATAAGAGTGCGGATATTCCTTTATCCATCAAAGCCATGCAGTTAGCCGATAAAGTGGACACCATTATCATTATGTCAGGGGATTCAGATTATGTGGAGTTGGTACATCATCTCAAGTCCGAAGGTGTCAGAGTTGAAATAGCCGCGATTCCCCAAAGCACCTCATCATTCTTGATTGATAAAGCCGATCACTTCCATCCCATTAGTGAAGAGTATTGGTTCACCTTGCCAGGCAAGAAGGGCGGGCGTAAATACCCGCGTCGTAAAAAATCGGCTGCCAAGGACAACACGAAAGACAAAGACGAATAGCTGTGCTAAAAACGACTTAGATTAAGGCTCAGCTTTTTGGTCTTTGAGCAATCCGAAGGTGATTTTGCGTCGACGTATTTTTCAATGCTTAACGTATTGCCCTTTAGATCCACTGAGGCAAAACCACCCATACAGCGATCACCTCCTTGGATATAACCGATGACTTTGTCCATTTTGCTGCCGGTACGACGGCGCATCCATTTGCCTTGATCGTTATAAACCAGATAGCTAGTACTCGCCGGCTTCAATAAAGCTATAGAACTGAATGTTCCACTGCCACCCATGTTGTTATAGATGTAATACACGGATACTTTCTTCGGTGTACTACCTATGTAGCGGGCACCAAAAAAACCCTTGCCACTCGGGCGGTGGAAATAATATCCCGCAGCACTGTGCTCAATCGGGCCAGTGGGTAAATCACAATCATTGAGATTTAAACGGGTCGTTACTGGAACACCTGATTTAATATCAGGATTGAGTAATGCTAAGCACGCCGGGTTAAACGGCGGTGTACCCGCAATATCCGGTGATGGTTCTTGGGTTGTCTGATTAGGGGCCCCAAGAGTCAATAGGGGCATGAAGAGACTGAGACAAAGCAGTAGTAAACGCAACATGGTGACATCCTTAATCGAAATAAAAACAAACTCATTATGAAAGTAACAATAGAGTTTCGCAAGAGGCATGAACTCAGTATACTGAAGACTAATTTGAATGACGTTCAGCGGAAGCTGCTGTTTGTGAGGTAATTATGAATGATCAGATCCGCACTGGTTTAATCACCGGTGTTTTAATGGTGGGACTATCCTGTGCAGGCATCGTCAATGCTTCATCTCATTTGCCAAACCAACACAATATCAATCCCGGCAGTGCCGGGGCTAATCAGCGAGATCCAGCAAGCAATCAGCGTGATAACCAATCCCTACGAGAGACGGAATTGCGCGATCTGGGGGAACGGCAGAAGCCGGTAGAGGATATTCACAGCACGCAAATGCCCGTCGATGAGGATGTGAACAAGTCTGAGTAGAAAATGTTCCGCGTGGAACATTTAATGTTCTACTGGAAGTTGCTTTAAGTTTGTCTTGTAACCAACTGATTAATAGGAGATTTCTTTGAGGTTAAAGCAAATTGTCCAAATAGCTCTTGGAATTAGCCTGGTTGTAACGGCATTTTATACCGTTCATGCTCAGACAGAGCCATTCTCTGTGGTGGACGCCACGATTTCCAGCACCCAGGCAGCCATCAGCGCGAAACAGGTCACTTGTTCGGATATTGTCCAACAGTATCTACAACGGATAAATGACTATAACCTAACCACTCATTCAGCACCGCCGTTGAATGCTATCGTCAATATCAACCCCAAAGCGGTCGAAGAGGCACAGCGTCTGGATGATTATTACACAGCTAATCAAGCGTTTAAGGGTCCGCTTCATTGCGTCACTGTAATTATCAAGGACAATATTGATGTAACAGAATTTCCCAGTTCCTCGGGCTCCTTAGCATTGGTAGATAATTTACCAAAAAAAGATGCTTTTCTGGTCAAACAACTCAAAGATGCCGGGGCTATCATACTTGCCCACGGTACTATGGATGAATTTGCTGCTGGTGCAATGGGGATCAGTGGTCGTAGTGGCCGCACGGGCAATGCCTATGATCCCAACAAAAATGCTGGTGGTTCTAGTGGCGGTAGTGCTGTAGCAGTCAGTGCTAATTTCGCCTTAGTAGGAATTGGGACAGATAATTCTGGTTCTGTCCGAATACCTGCTGCATACAATGGTATTTATGGCTTACGACCCAGTACGGGACAAATCAGTCAGCAGGGGATTTTCCCTCGTGGTAATTTGGACGGTGTTGCTGGCCCCATGGCTCGCACAGTCGAAGATATGACAAAAGTCTTCGCCGTGATAGCGGTTCCTGATCCCAACGATCCTAAAACGCAAGGCGTGAAGCGCAATCAAGATTATGCTCAGGCATTGGAAAATACGGATCTTACTAATATACGGATAGGGATCTTAAGTTCGGTTGCAGGGGTGGATCAATTTCGCAATATGTCGCGGGGTAATCGTTTGATTTATCGCCAAGTGTTAAAAACCCTAAAAAACGCCGGCGCGACTATTGTTGCAAATGTTCAATTGCCCGGTTTTGATGTTAACCGTGATGACAATATGGCAGGTGAGATTGACGACATCAATGCTTATTTAAAACAATCGCCTTCACATCAACAGTCCTATCAAGATCTCTGTAATTCCGGTTTAACCTCGACGTTATTCGATGGACGCAGTGGTTGTTTAACCCATGGTATTAATACCCCCGGCAAAAACTCCAAAGCCTACCAATCTGTTCTTAAGCGCTTTGCCAAAAACCGTGCTTATGTCCAAGACGTGATGAAAAAAAATAAACTAGACGCCTTATTTGTGCCTATTGATACCCGGGGCGCAGCGCAGAAAGACATAAACTTTGGCAACCTTAATCTACTTGTTGCATCAAATGCGGGTTTACCTGGGTTGGCTATCATCGGTGGGTTTACCAAAAGCCATCGCCCCATGCCGGTGGGGGTAGAGTTAATCGGTCGCCCGGATGACGAAGAGACTTTATTCAAAATTGCTTATGCTTATGAGCAAAGTCAAGGGCCTCGCCCTGGACCTCAACTGCAAAAGAGCAAACGGGCAGAGGGTGCTATAGACATCGAGACACTGAATGATTTGTATGAACGCATTGGCCGTAATAGTTATTTGCAAGTCCTCAAGGATGGAACGCCCCAGGATTTAACGCCGAAACGTTTCAGTACCATCGTCAGAGAAACTCAACAATAGGAGAATTCATGCAGCTTTATAGTTATTATCGTTCTACTGCAGCCTACCGGGTGCGAATTGCATTAGCGTTAAAAAATATTAACTATGATTGTGTGCCGGTTAATCTTATTACGGGTGAGCAGCGGGCGTCGGGCTATCTAAGTGAAAACCCGCAAGGTCGTGTGCCGCTGTTAGTTGATGGTGATGTTAAGCTAGGCCAATCCTTAGCCATTATTGATTACCTCGAAGAGCAATACCCCAAGCCCAGCATTTATCCAGCTGGCACCAAGGCTCGTGCTTGGGTGCGTTATTTTGCCCAAATCATTGTTAGTGATATGCACCCGCTGAATAATTCCAGTGTCATCCAATACCTCAAAAATGACATGGAGCATACACAAGATGAAGCCATGCAGTGGTACCACCACTGGCTTGAGCTTGGCTTTAATGCACTTGAACAATTGGTCCAGGATAACCCCGCCCGTGGTTCATGTTGTTGGGGGGATACACCCACGCTTGCTGATATTTGTTTAATTCCTCAAATGTATAATGCTGACCGGTTTGAATTTGAGATGTCCGCCTATCCAAAGCTCTTGCAAATCAAACAACATTGTTTATCATTGCCTGCATTCCAAGCTGCGCTTCCAGAAGTTCAGCCAGACTACAATGACAAACGAAAAGGCGCCACGGTTCCATGAATGATAATGCTAAAGCCCTTATTGCCTTGATGACTACCATTGTCTTTTGGGCATCTGCATTTGTGGGGATCCGGATAGGGCTAATGTGTTATTCGCCAGGTGGTTTAGCACTGTTGCGATTTTTGGTGGCATCCGTATTCATGGCTCTTATCTATGTTCGTTTACCGCACCGTACCCGATTAACAAAGCGAGAGACCCTGCGCGCTATCATTGCTGGTGTTACCGGTTTAGGTATTTATAATATCGCTTTGAACTTTGGTGAACAAAGTGTGGATGCTGGAACAAGTAGCTTCATTGTTGCTCAAGCCCCTGTGTTAACTACGCTATTGGCGGTGATTGTTTTACGCGAGCCTATTACTCGGATTGGGATCTTGGGATTGTGCGTCAGTATACTGGGTGTGTGCTTAATTGCTTTCGGCCAAATCCATCACTTTGCGGGTTTTAATCGTGGTTTGCTATACGTTTTATTAGCGGTATTAATGTCTGCGAGCTATGTTACCGCACAAAAACCGCTACTCAAAAAAATTCATCCTATCGAAATGTCCGCCTATGCTATCTGGATAGGGGCTCTGATGATGTTGGTATTCACTCCCGCTATGCTCCACGACGTGGTACGTGCGCCTTGGCGGGCCACATTGGATGTGATTTATCTTGGGATATTTCCCGGTGCTATTGCTTATGTCACCTGGTCATATGGATTGTCAAAAATTCCAGCCAATAAGGCCGTCAGCTTCATGTATGTTATGCCCTTGATTGCAACACTGATGGGGTGGTTATTGCTCGGTGAAATTCCAACGACCCTTAGTATCCTTGGCGGACTTGTAGCCATTGCTGGTATGGTTATGATCAATATGCAAGAGGCTATTATTTACCGGCTTAAAGCGCTATAATTTTGACCTATTTTTTTGTCGAGTAAGCTATGAGTACGCAACAGCCTATCACAACCAGCAAGTTCCTGTTCTTAACGATATTAATGCTCTCATCCTTTGGGCAGGTAAGTTCTGATCTTTACCTGCCTTCATTGCCTGCCATTGCTGAAGGGTTACATGTTGAAATCAATGCGGCCCAGTTTAGCATTACTATCTATATGCTAGGTTTTGGTGTTTCGCAATTGTTTTATGGGCCATTATCTGATGGTCTTGGTCGCCGCATACCGTTATTGATTGGTTTAGCACTCAGTGTTGTTGGTAGCATCATGTGTATGTTGGCCCCTAACATCGAAATCCTAATTGCAGGACGATTAATACAAGGGCTAGGCACCGGGGCAGGGGCAGCATTGGCGCGACCAATGGTGGTAGATTTATTCTCGGGTAAAGAGTTGGCGCGTTATGCTTCTTACTTTGCCGTCGTGGGCACGACATTGCTGGCTTTTGCGCCGACTATCGGTGGCTATTTGCAACATTTTATCGGCTGGCGGGCCTGTTTTGCGTTTTTGTTGATTTATGGCAGTTATTTGCTGTATCGAGTCATTTTCAAAGTTCCGGAGACCAACGAACATCGTCATCCGGATAACTTACAAACCAAAACCATCGCACAAAACTTTTGGATACTGTTAAAGAGCCCTGTGTTCATGCGCCACAGTATTTGTAGTTGTGTCGCTTATGGGGCCTTGTTGTCCTGGCTTACGTCAGGACCTGTCGTATTGCAAGAGGTTGTCGGTTTAACGCCGGTACAATTTGGGTGGTTAACTGTTGTCACCGGTATAGCATTTATGTCTGGCGCCTTACTTAATAGTCGTATCGTCGATAGGATTGGCATTCAACCCATGCTACAAATTGGGTTGTTTTTGATGTTGTTGGCGGGTCTATTGATGCTTGGCTTGTTTTTGGCTGGCTTTATTAATGCCTATGTGATCGTAGGTCCGGTTGTGGTGATGTTCCTCGGTGCTAGCATGGTTTTTCCTAATACCTTTGCCGGTGGTTTTCCGGCCTTTGCTCACATTGCCGGGATCACCGGTGCCTTATTCGGTGCCATGCGTATGCTTGGAGGGGCATTGGCCAGTGGTCTGATTGCGAGTGTTCAAGAAACCAATCAACTACCACTTGCCATTGCGATTATTATTTGTACCAGCCTGGCCTGGGTTGCCTATCTATTGTTGCGTCAGCCAGAAGCCGCTTCTTGACTACGGTGTACAACAATCTCATAGATAAACCATGCGGCAATAGAAGCAACAATAAATACCGTCGCTAAAGGCAATTGGTTAGCATCAGGCAGGTGGGAAACAATACCACCAATAACCGCACCACCGGCGATTTGCATCGTGCCATAGACCGTGCCAGCATAACCAGCTATATCACCGAATGGTGTAAATGCTTGGGCAAAGGCATTAGGCCAAATAAATGTCGAGCCAAAGTAGAACAAGAAAATGGGAACGGCAATGCTCCACAACTCAATGCCTACTACATAAAAGCTTGCGAGCAATAATAGCCCCGATACTATCATCACGCTCCAACCGAAACGCATCATCCTTGCCATCCCAAAGCGAGTGACAAATTTACCGTTTATTTGTCCTGCTAATACGTAAGCAATACCACCACCAATGAATGATAACCAACCAAATTGTACTGGCGTTAAACCGACGTGTTCGATCAATAACACCGGTCCTGCGGTAAACCAGGCAAAGAAAGCACCGTAACTTAAGAAAGTACATAACGTTAAACCCATGAAGATACGGCTGGTTAATAAGCGTTTTACCGTCGCAAGACAATAGGCAGGTTTTAAACGTTCTGGATGGTGGCTAGTGCTGGTTTCACGGTAACCAAGAATAACCGCCAGTAGGGCAATCAAGGTATAGCCACACAAGAAGACAAAATTCGCTTGCCAACCGAATAGATGCTGGAGATAACCACCAAGCGCTGGTGCTGCCGGCACAATAAACATGATAAAGACGGTAAGGTAAGAACCATATTTCGCCAATTCATCACCGGTGAAGGTATCGCGAAAGATAGAACGCCAAAGACAAGCACAGGCCCCAGCACCACAACCTTGGATGAATCGTCCAAGGATTAATACCTGAATCGAAGGGGCAAACATACAAATCACACTACCCACCAACATCACCGACATCCCAAATACCATGGGACCTTTACGACCGACACCTTCAGATATCGGACCATAGAACAACTGAGACAGAGCGACACCAAACATATAGATGGCCATACTCCATTGCACCATATTTACCGGTGTTTTTAGACTCTCGGCAATGGCGGGTAGAGAAGGGGTATAAATATCCGACGCAAACTGGGTAAGACAGGCGGCTAACACCACTACCAGTAATAATAACGTATTCGAGCGTTGACTCATTGGCGAAAATCCTCATAATTGACGAATTGGTCAAGCTTAACGATAATTGACTGATTAGTCAATTCGTTATTCCCATTAAGTTAGGAGTCTGATGAAACCCCTTGATACTAAAGATAAAATTCTCAAAGCCGCACGTCAATTATTTGTCGAACATGGGTTTGCTGGCACCGCAATGGGCAAAATTGCCAAACAAGCCGGGGTCAATCACAGTTTGCTGTTTCATCATTTCGGCAACAAAGCCAAGCTCTGGGGTGCGGTAAAGGCTGATATTGTGAAGGATGCCAAAGTACAATCAACAATCCTCCCTGCAACTGACTTGAAATTAGAGGATTTTTTGCAGCAATTGCTGGCCAATCAAATTCAGTTTTACCGCGATAATCCGGACATTGTGCAGCTCATTAGTTGGCAACGCATCGAGGCAGGCAATGAGTCTGACATCGGTGTTACCCTGTCTGAAGAGAGCCAAGCTTGGCTCGATGCCATCAAGGCTTATCAAGCGAAAGGCGAGATTGCTCCACAGCACAAGCCGGAATATATCGTGACATTGATTCTCTCCATCGCCAGCACCACGGCATTAGATAACAATCAATTGATTGATAATGAAGAGGCGTATTTAGAGTTTTGTGTGGCGGGTTTAGTAAAGTGCTTTGCCGCCAACTAGTCTTTGCCTTAGCGCCATGTTAGCATCAATGTAATCATTATGAGATTCAGCTATGACTGTAAAAATACGCTTTTATCCCACATCGACAGAGGATGGCATTTATACACGATTGGAAGCTGCATTGGCAGGATGCTTTCAACAAACAAAGTATGAGGGCAAGGCTAGCTATCATAGCTCTATTGATGATGAACAGAATTATTTTGTCGAAGCTAAGGTTGAGACGGATGATGATGCTTTAGTAATTTTGCAAGCCCTTATTTCTTCCACCAGTCACTTAACGCCCTCAACTATTTCTGTCAAAAAAATCTTTGTCCAAAATAAAGATGGCAAAATTTACTCTTTATTCGAGCCTAGCTTGATAGGTCAAACACTCATTAATGCCATTGCCCATGCAGCAGCTGCTTCCCCAAAACTGCTATCAGCTCCGTCAGCGCCTTCGCTATTAGGGGTACCTAGGCAAAGTCAATCAAGTATTTTCACGAAACACCCAGCTATCTCAGCCACTGTAGCTGGTGGCCTGATGGGAGGAGGATGGATGCTGGCCTTCAAGGGCGTCATGGCTATTATCGCTTTTGCTGGGGTTTTCAGTGGCTTTGGCCTTGCGCCAGGGATTATTGGCTTAGCAATACTCGTGGCGGGTATCGGCAGCGGTATCGCAACGCCGTTAGCAGGCTCAGCTGCCCACCGCCTGGTCTATGGGCCAGGCAGATAGAACAGGATTTTGAGTTCATATCCAGCTATGTTATTGTTGTCCACTAATTATTATCTTTAGTTACAGAGTCACTACGAGGAGCTCACTATGCCGAAAACGTTTGTTAAAATATGTTGTCCCAAGTATGATGATGCTTTCTCACGGCTCTATTTTTATTTCTGTCAGAATGGCGACAAGCCTGACGGAGTAGAGGCCTGCAAGATAACGACGTTTGGTAATGACCAATGCTCCTTCGTACTTGAATTCTCAGAGTCCTATGAAGGAAATATTTGGGCGGCGTTTCCTACTGGTATCGAGTATGCGACCTTTGTAACCGAGATAAGTGTTCAGCACGGCGAAGAGTTCGATGATAGGGCGTGTATCACTGTTTATAAAAAAAGGCTGTTTGGTGAGGAGCTACTTCTCAATAAGGCTATCGAGTTCGCTAGGAGTAAATACACTGCACTATATTCTCTTCAGCCCCAGCAGGCCCAAGGGCGGACAACAGTACAGTTACGAATCTATCACCCAGAAGAAACTACACACTATAATATTGAGCAGATACTTGAACAGTTAGCGTCAAAATCCGCTTTAACTATCTTTTACGAAAGATATGATAATGAGACTCCTCCCTATACGGAAGTTCATTGCCAGGGTCTAATGTCAAAAGACGATCTCCTCGCTGCGTTTGGTAAGGACTATAGCGGGGGGGGATTATTACAGTTGGGCAAACAGACGTTTATGATACAGATTCTGGGGAGTGGCAAGTTCATCATTGGCAACCTAGCTCTGGCCGTTCTTCATTTTTGGAAGAAAAAAGCAGTGACCACACCTCTGCCATCAGTGAAGTGGCGCCTGTTGAGACTAATGCACTTCAATCAGCCTCTGCTGCAGATGACAGCCCAACCAAATCAAGCATTTTCACCCGGAACCCTGGCGTTACAACCATGTTTGCAGGTGCTGGGGCAGGTGGATTAGGCATATTAGGCATCAAGGCTGTAATGGTTGGCTTAATCGCATTGGGTTTAGCATCAGGCTATGGCATTCCCTTAGCGATAATAGGCTTTGCTGCACTAACAGCTATGATTGGTGGCGGGGTTGCTGCGCCACTTGCAGGTGCGGGACTCCATCGAATGGCATTTGGCAAAAGTAATTAATGTATAGCAATCTATATTTAACGCTATGACTAATTACAACAATGCGAACACTCTATCTATGATTGTACCCCCACGACCCTAGCCAGCTAGAACTACTTGCAAGTATGACACCACTCGGGCATGCTAATCGCTATAAAGTTTATGAATAGAGATTAAGTAATGCCCAAAACCCTCTGTCTCATCCTCGGTGATCAGTTAACTACCGCTATCTCGAGTTTAAAGGCTATCGATAAAACTAAGGACGTGGTATTGCTGGCAGAGGTTTGGGATGAGACGCAATACGTCAAACATCACCAACAAAAAATTGCCTTCCTGTTCTCAGCCATGCGCCATTTTGCTGAGCAGTTGCGCGAGCGTGGCTATCAAGTTGCATATTATGCCCTGGATGGTGGGCACCGTTACCAAAGCTTTTCTACCGCTGTTAAGCACGCTGTTAATACCCATAAACCCGATAATATCGTCGTCACCGAGCCTGGCGAATACCGTGTGCTTAAGGCTATGCAACAATGGCAAGCGGATTTGGGTATTGACGTGGACATTCTTGAGGACGATCGTTTCTATTGTTCTATCCAAGACTTTAAAACCTGGGCCAAGGGGCGCAAACAATTACGCATGGAGGGGTTTTATCGCGAAATGCGCAAACGTCACGCTGTGTTATTAACCGAATCCGGCACCCCAGAAGGGGGTAAATGGAATTATGATGCTGATAATCGCAAACCACCTGTCAAGGGTCTTGCCGTACCCAAACCCTATCAAGCGAAACTGGATGACACGACCAAAGCTGTCATTAAACTCGTGGCAGAGACCTTTAGCGATCATTTCGGTGATCTCACTGAATTTCACTATGCTGTCACTCGCCAACAAGCATTGACGGCATTGAATAAATTCATCGATGAGCGTTTAGTTGATTTTGGTAGTTACCAAGATGCCATGGTTACTGATGAGCCGTGGATGTTTCATGCCCATATTGGTCTTTATCTCAATTGTGGTTTGTTATTGCCAGATGAGTGTGTGGCGAAAGCCGAACTTGCCTACCGTGAGGGCAGGGCACCGTTAAATGCCGTCGAAGGTTTTATCCGCCAAATTCTTGGCTGGCGCGAATATATCCGTGGTATCTATTGGCTCAAAATGCCCGACTATGAACACGAGAATTTCTTCGATGCTAGTCGACCATTACCAAGCTTCTATTGGGACGCTGACACCGACATGCAGTGCCTCAAACAATGTGTGCAACAAACCCAAACCCATGCCTATGCCCATCATATTCAACGCTTGATGGTATTAGGCAACTTTGCCTTGCTTGCCGGTATTGACCCACAGTTCGTTAATAAGTGGTTTTTGATAGTCTATGCCGATGCTTATCAATGGGTGGAGTTACCCAATGTCACCGGTATGGCATTATTTGCGGATGGCGGTGTAATTGCCAGTAAACCATATGCCGCCAGCGGTGCTTATATCAATCGTATGTCGAATTATTGCAAGTCCTGTCACTACCAGGTCAAACTCAAAACCGGCTCTGAAGCCTGTCCCTTCAATTATCTCTATTGGTATTTCTTAAAGACCAATGCCGACAAGTTGAGCCGCAACCCGCGCCTTGCAATAGCCTACAAAAACCTCAATAACATGGATGATGATAAACTATCAGAGATAATGAATAGTGCGGAAGCATTTCTTAACAACATGAATGAAGCGTAGATGATAATAAAGCTGGGCTATGTTCAGCCCAGCTTTATACAGGGATTTACTCAGCGCAAGTAAACCAGATTTTAGTGCTATCGTTGAAGTTAGTACCGTTCAGTACTTCTTTAGGAAGTTCATTCGCCTTACATTTGTAGGTTTTGTCGTTGTTATTCCAGATGAAAGCAGCACGAGTCAATTGCTTGCCAACGAATTTGTCGTCGATTTCAACGTATGAATTATCCACATTAAAATCACCATGATTGGTGGCAGCAACATATTGGCCATCAACCATCATCTGTACATTCACAGCATCTTGGATACCGAGAGTAGGTGAGAAATCACCATAAGTCGTGTAGAGTTTAACGGTTCCAGCAATAGAAGCGCTAGCCATTTGCGTATTTTCATGAAATTGATCACAGACTTGCATGATCACAATGTCTTTCTCTCACTGTGCTGAGTAAATCACGTTGATCAATTTGGGTCA
>MDTG01149958.1_pt1 | contig 27527 bp, 25 predicted proteins | sample 811421 | NCBI WGS metagenome assembly MDTG01 (sample SAMN05326645, study PRJNA326480) | marine metagenome | isolation source: seawater | place: Pacific Ocean: South East | collected 2011
CGAATAAAAGATAACTCTTCGATAATCATAGGTGATAATGTTGTAATAGATAATGGAGTAAGGTTGTTATCTGCTAATGATGCAAAATTAATAATTGGAGATGGAACTAGAATAGGAAAAAATACAATTTTTAATGCTGGTGAAAATATAATTGTAGGAGATAATTGTTTAATTTCAGGTAATGTTTCTATAAATTCTTCAACTCATAGTTTTAAAGTTAAAAATTCAATTTACAAAAATCAATATAAACATAAAAAAATAAGTTTAGGTAGAAATGTCTGGGTTGGTGCAAATGTTATAATATTGCCTGGTGTTTCTATTGGAGAAGACTCAATTTTAGACGCAAATTTAATAATTAATTTTGACGTTGAAAGCATGAATATAGTAAAAAATAAACAACAAATTGATGTTTCTAAAATTAATAAAGAATAGATAAGTATTAATTTAAATCAAGATTATCTAGTGTGTGCTTATAAGAATTTAGTACTTGGTTCTTAAAACATTTGTGAAATTTTTTATTATAGAATGATTTAGTTTTACAATAATGATAAATATCAGCATTAAATTTTTTATAGTCTATAGTAGAGTGAGGATTGTAATTAGGCATACCAATTAATATTTTAGTCCTATGAATATATACATCTAAATATACACACAATAAATCGTAAGTGCGCTTATTTAATGTTTTTAATTTTTCTGGTTTTTGAATTGCTTGACTCAATTCTTTTAGATTTTTACACTCATGAGTAAAGCCAAGACCATGATAAAGAGAGTCACTTGAAGTTACACAAGGTATTCCTAGAAAAGGGTATTCAAGTCCAGCACTTCCATGTGAGGAAAATACAAAATTAACAACTTTATGAAGAGATTTAGCGTTTATTTTATTAGATAATAACTTTATATTTCTATTTTTATTAATCATTAAATCAAAATAATATTTTGTTCCATAAACTATTTTGTTTTTTTTATCTGAAGGATGTTCTTTAACTATCCAATTAACATGTTTATTCTTTTTAATATTATTTAACAAATATTGTAACCAACTAAGATTATCTCTAAATAAAGACCAGGAATTTGCAAAAACACCATCAGTTAAATCATTGGCCAAAATTAGACCTATTGGTTTTTTAATATCCCATGAGTATTTTTTGCATAAGTCTTTTTTGTTTATCAAATATCCTTCTTTAAAATGCTTTGCGTCACTAATATCATTCTCTTTGGATCCACCTTTTAATCGAGAATTCATTAATCTTTTTCCAGATGAAACGATCTTCTTTTTAAATTTACTTTTAAAAAGTTTCTTAATTAATTTTTTTGAAAATTTAGATTTATTTTCAAAACATTTTGACAATGACTTGTACTCTCTTAAACTGATATGTCTTTTTTGTCCTTCTTTTATATAACACCTTATTTTTTTTTTTAATGAATATTGAAATAAAGATGAAGAGGGATAAAATTGTACTTCATCTTGGATTAAATATTTTATTTTATTTTCTTTAAAAATATTTTCATAAAATGAAATAGAATTAATAAATTTTAGTAAATTATAAAATACATTGTGATCTATTTTTTTAAAATTACCAACTTTTTTAATTCTTAAAATATTATCGTAAACTAATTTTCCTAAAAAAATATTTTCATATTTTAACTTAAGAAGTTGTTTGATTGATTTTACTTTTAAAAAAAAAAAGGAAGCTATTATAAAATTTTTTAATCTTTTTCCTATATTTGGTTCATCAAAATAAATAACATTTTTAATTTTAAAACTTTTTGCAAGTTTATTTGCATAAACATCATTTTTATTTATTAACAATACTATTTCGCAACCAATTATTTTTCTAAGATGATTTGCGATTATTATGTTTTTAAAAAAATATCCTGGGTGATTAATTAGTGACTCAACTAGTATCAATTGTTTATTTATAATCTTATATGACAATTCATTTTCACAATTTAATATTTTTTTAAAAAACTTATCATTAGAATTTTCATGATTATTGCCAATGAATTTTTCGATTATGATTTTAATTTCATAATATATAAAAACGACCGGAAAAATTAAAAGCTTCATGATTTTATTTATTAAAAAATTTGCCAAATCTTTTTTTGTGATAACTTGCAAAATATTTTAGTAAATAAATTCTTTCTTCTTGATGATGGTTTTCTGAAGTAAAAGGACTTTTAAATAACTCTAAATCCTCCTCATTATTTATGAAAAATGCATTTACTCCTGTTAAAGAACACCCAACTAGAGAATAACCTTTTTTATTAAGCATATTTTCATATGACTTTAATGATGCTCCATAATATATATCATTGTCCCATACCATATTACTCTCATTGTCAGCAATCCATAAATTGTGTGGACCAAGTCTAGCATTATACTCAACAGAAATAACTCTTGGTTGTATGTAATTAATCGCACTCAATACGTGATAAGTTTGAAGTCCGATATCAATAGATAAAAAATCTATTTTTTCATTTTCAGTAAATTCATTTTTTAAAAGCTCATTAATATTATTTTTATTAATTAACTCATATTGAACTTTTAATTTTTTTTTATCGATTAATTCAGAAAAACATTCATCAATTTTTTTTTTCCACTTTTTATCACCCTCAAACCAAACTCCATTCCAACCATTTAAAAGTAAATTAGTAGAATTATTTTCTAGACCATTTTCAACACCTAATTCAATAAATTTTTTATTATTTGATTTAATTCTCGAAAAAATTTCATTTATAATACCATCTTCATCGCCTTGTGAGAAAACACTATAGCCATAATTTAACAAAACTTTCTTATCTTTGTTTATTTCTTTTTTTTTAATATTTTCGATAAGTTGACTTGAACTAATTTTTATTAAATCTTTTAATCCAAGAAATTCAGAAATTTTTTGAAAAACATAAATTATTTTTGACACTGGAATAATAAGTAAATTTGATTATAATTAAAATCAACTATACGATAGTGTATGTCTCAAATCAATATTTTAAACTTTAATCAAGAAAGAAATTTTGACCTATCAAAAATTTCTCCTTTGAAAATTCAAAAAATTGCCAAAACTGTTTATATACCAAAAGATGTTAAGGAATGCGAAAAATTAATAAGGTATTTAATTAGTCAAAAAAAAAATTATTATATTTTAGGAAACATATCAAATTCGATTATATGTCCTGATGATAAAGATAAAATTACGATACCGATAATTTTAACTAAAAACTTAAATCAATTTAGTGTTGATACTAAAAACAAAAAAGCTGTAGCAGAATGTGGTGTGCTGCTTAGTAAATTTTCTAGAAATATATCTAATGAATGTTTTGATGGTTTTTCAGGACTTATGGGATTTCCAGCAACAATTGGGGGAGCGATTTTTATGAATGCCGGAAGTTATGGGCAAGAAATATCTGATTTTTTAGAAAGTGTAGATTGTATTAATAACAAGGGTGAATTGGTAAATCTAAAAAAAGAAGAACTAAAATTTAAATGGAGAATTTCAAATTTTCAAAATATTTACAAAAATTATTTTATATTAAAAGCTTATTTTAATTTAGTTGCATACGATAAAGAAAAAATTTTATTGCACCAAAATTTTTGTAAAAATCATCGAATTATTTTTCAAGAAAAAGGTGGTACAAACTTAGGAAGCACATTTGCTACAAAATGGATTTATTCAGACATACAATCTAAAAAAATCTCATTTATAGTTATAAGAAAATTTTTTAATATATTTTTTAAAATTACTCTTTTTTTGAGAATGTATTTTATTATTCCTTTTTTAACCAAGCATTTTATTCAATATTGCTTAAATTATTTTAATTTCAAAATTCCCAAAGGAATAAATATTTCTAACAAAAGCCTTAATTGTATTGTAGTAGAATATTCCAATACAAATTTGGAAGAATATGTAAATTTTATCAAACAATATAAAAAGCTGCTTAACCCAAAAAGTGAATTAGAAATACAGATATTAAATGAAAAAGAAAATTGGAATAATAACTTATCATAATGTTTTAAATTATGGAGCATATTTACAAGTTTATTCATTACAGAATTTTTTAAAAAAAAAAGATTATGAGGTTGAGATTATTAATTATAAAAGTCCTAGATTTATAATTAATGAATTTAGGTCTTTATTTTCGAAAAATTTAATAAAAAGTTTTTGTCAATTTATAAATTATTTAAAATTTTTTTTTTATAGAAAAAAAATTAACAAATCTAATTTTTTTATTAGGAAAAATAAAATTCCATATTCAAAATACGATTTAATTATATTTGGAAGTGATGAAATTTGGAATTATAAAAATCCTTTAATAGGATATGACGAATTTTATTTTGGTAATAATTGTAAAACAAAGAAAATTTCTTATGCAGTTAGTTTTGGAACTATTGAAAACATTGAAAAAGATAAAAATGAAATTATATCTAATTTAAATAATTTTCAATCAATTACAGTAAGGGATATAAATTCAAAAAATATTATTGAAAATGAAATAAAAAGAAAAACTGAAATTGTTTTAGATCCAGTTCTTATCTATGATTTTAAAGATGAAATAGATAAAGAAAAAGAATATAAAAATTTAAAAAATCAAATTGTGGTTTATGGGCATCATTTTAAAAATGAAGAAGTAAAAAAAATTTGCAAATATGCAAAATTAAATAATAAGAAGCTTGTTTCTCTTGGTTATTATCATAAATGGTGCGATTTTAACTATCCATTTATCAAACCATTTGAATTATTGAAAATATTTATTAATTCTAGTTGTGTCTTTACCAATATGTTTCATGGAGCTATTTTTTCAATTAAATTTGATGTAAGCTTTTATCTTTTGTTTGATGAGTATAGAAATAATAAACTTGATTATCTGTCTCAATTATTTAATTTAAAAAAAGTTTCTATAAAAGACGAATTTAATATTCAAAACTTAAATAATACAAAAATAAAAAATATTATTTTGAAAAAAAAAATAAGTATTAGTAAACAATTTTTAATTGATCAAATCAATGAGATTTTTTAATTTTTTTTCAGTATTAAAAAAAAATGAAAAGAAAAAATTTTTTTTTATTAGTTTTTTTCTTCTATTAACTATTTTTTTAGAAATGGTTAGCTTAGGTCTTGTTATTCCTTTTTTTTCAATAATTTTAGATTATCAGGGCAGTACATTTTTAAATAATTTAGTAAATTATATCCAAATTAATGAAAAAGAGACGCTTATTATTATCTCTTCAACTCTTTTAGTTTCAGCGTATTTGGTTAAAAATATTTTAATATATCTATTTAATGCAACTTTAAATAAATTTACAACTGATATAAGAGCTAGAATTTCATCAGATATTTTTTTTTCATATATGAATAAACCATATTCGTTTTTTTTGGATAAAAAGAAAAGCCATCTTATAAATGATATATCAATAGAAGTTCCAACTTTTATAAATAGTTACTTGGCACCATGTTTTGTGATAATTTCTGAAGGTTTATTCTTATTTGCTTTAATAGCATTAATCTTCATATTTAGTAATAGTTTTGTAATTATATTTGTAATTTTAATAGTAATTTTTGTTTTAATTTTTTTTAATTTTATAAAAACGAAATTAAAAATTTTAGGTGAAAAGCGACAAATTTTTAATCAGAACATTTTAGATAATCTTACTGTTGGATTGCAAAATATTAAGGAAGCAAAAATATTTGGCGCTGAAAAATTTTTTCATCAAAATTTTGATAAAAATATTTGGTCTTTAAGTGATGTAGAAAAAAAAAATATGAATTTTCTTATTTTTCCTAGACATCTTTTTGAAGTTATATCTATTTTATTTTTATGTATATTTGTGATTATAATGACAAAAAGCAATATATCTGCTGAAAATATTGTTATTTCTTTAGCTTTTTTTGGAGCTGTCGGAATAAGGGTAATTCCACTAATTAATAGAATTGTTTCAGCATTTCAAAGAATAAGATATGGAAAAAAAGCTTTTCAAACAGTTCTATTTAACATTCAAGAAATTAAAAATAATCCCATAAGTAATAATAAAATAGAAGTTAAAGATTATGTTAATAAAAAGATAAATAATATCATATTTAATGATGTTTCATTTCAAATTGATCAACATAAAATTTTAGAAAAAATTAGTTTAAATTTAAAAAGCGGCGACATACTTGGTATTAAAGGTGAAAGTGGATCAGGAAAATCAACGCTTGTAAATCTCATTTTAGGATTTTTAAAACCCACAAGAGGAGATATTTTAATAGATAAAGAAATTTACAAAAATAATTTAGATATTTTAAAAAATAAAACTGGATATGCTTCAAATAATCCAGCTATTTTAGACACCACATTAGAAAAAAACATATCTTATGGAAGAAAACATAATCAAGAAAAGATTGATAGAGTGATAAGATTATCCCAATTGGTAAATGTCCAGAAACAGCTAGATGGAAAGAAAATTGGGGATAATGGTAATCGATTATCCGAGGGTCAAAAGCAAAGAATTGGTATAGCAAGAGCATTATACGAATCACCTGAGTTAATAATATTAGATGAAGCAACCAACGCCTTAGATGAAAATAATGAGAGTAAAATTTTAAATGAATTAAAAAATATCAATAATGGAGATTTTATTATAATTTTAATATCACATAAAAAATTTACTTTAAGTTTTTGTAAAAAAATTTATGATTTAGATACTAATAGTTTACAAACAAGCTAAATAAGCCAACTTAGAAATGATAAAAAACTCTTTTTTGAAAATCAATAATTTTCCATTTAAAAATGGTAAAAATTTGCTTCTAAAATTAAAAAAAAATAAAATAATAGTCAGCCCATGGATTGAAGACTATCTTTTAAGAAAACAAAATTTTTTAAATGCTAAAAAGTTATATCCATGTAAACTTTATAAAATTCATTTGAAAAACGATTTAAGTGTAAAAAAAGAAATTTTTTTAAAAGACGTTTATAAATTGATAAAAAAAAGAGGGTATCAATTGGTAAGACCAGAAATAGCATTATATTCAAGAATATTCATAAAACAAAAAAAATTAGGATCCTGGATAAGGTTCGCAACACCTTTAAATTCTATGATTGATAGTGATGGAGTTCCTCACTTACCAAAAATAGGTTTTGCTTTAAATAAATATTTTTTAGAAACTTATTGGGCTTATCCAAAAGCAGTATTCCATCCTCATAATTATTTTATAGTATGCAAAAAAAATGAAAACTAAATTAGTTATCAAAAATAAAAAATTGAATAATCCATATATTCTTGCGCCTATGTGTCAATATATGGGTAAAAATGGAAAACCAACTGAATGGCATTATCAGCATCTAGGTAAAGCAATTATTGCCGGTTTTTCAAAAATAATGATTGAAAGCACAGCCGTCAGTAGCGAAGGTAGAATTACCACAAAAGATCTATGTCTTTATAAAAAAAGTCACATGATTGGTTTAAAAAAACTTTTAAATCATTTAAAAAAATTAAATAATGTACCTGTAGGTATACAATTATCTCATTCAGGAAGAAAAGGATCAAGCCAAGTACCTTGGATTAAACATAATCGACCATTAAAGAAAAATAAATGGAAAACAATTTCTCCATCAGAAATTAGGAAGGATAAAGGTTGGCCGATGCCTAAAAAAATTGGAAAAGCAAAAATAAAAATTTTAGAAAAAAATTTTTTGAACTCAGCTAAGATGGCTTTAAAAGCAGGTTTTGATTGTATAGAAATTCATATGGCCCATGGTTATTTGCTACATCAATTTTTTTCACCAATATCAAACAAAAGAAATGATATCTATGGAGGAAACTTGGAAAATAGATGTAGATTTTTGTTAGAGATAGCAAAACAAATTGCCAATATTTGTAAAAACAAAAAGATAATCTTAGGTGCAAGAATTACAGGCAAAGATTGGTTGAAAGGAGGAATAGATTTAAAAGATTCTATTTATTTATCTAATAAATTAAAAAAATTAGGATTTGATTACGTTTGTGTCTCAAGTGGAGGAATTAAAACTACAACAAATTTAAATGTAAAATCAAAATTTAATGTCAATATTGCTAAAAAAATTAAATTAAAAAGCTCAATATTAACAAGAGTTGTAGGTAATATAAAAAATATTTCAGATGCAAAAAAAATTATCAAAAAGAAAAATGCAGATCTAGTTGCCTTTGCAAGACCTTTTTTAAATAACCCCAATTTTCTATTCAAAGAAAAAACAAAAGTTGATAAAAATATTAATATACCTAAACCTTATTTAAGAGGTTTTATTACTTAAATATTTAGTTATAACTTTTACTAATTTTTTTGCATCATTCATATTATGCTTTAAGCTAATAAAAATTGCACCATTTTTTCCAATAAATATAAAATTTTTTAAAAGGTGTTTTCTTAAACTTTCAGTTTTAGATAAATTTGGATCGAAAATTTCTCTATGTTTTTTGTTTAAAATATTTTTTTGTGAAAATATTGGCCGAAGAATTGAATAGTATCTTTGAATTCTAAAGTTTAAATTTTTATTTTTACAGAATACATTAATTTCTTTCTCAATATAATTTGAAATCATTTCGATATGATGAAAAATATTTGATTCATTTTCTTTTATATATTTAAAAGTATTTAAGCCAACAATTGAAGAAAAAGGATTACCAGAAAAAGTTCCACCAAAAAAAATTTTATTATCAAGTTTATCAATTTTTTTATTTAATTTTTTTTCGATACAACAAATTCCAATTGGAAGTCCGCCACCAAATATTTTTGCAAAAGTTATAATGTCAGGAACTATATTGAGTTTTTTACATACAGATAGTTTTTTAGTCCTTAATCCTGTGATTATTTCATCAAAAATTATATAAATTTTATTTTTTTTACAAAAATTATAGATCGATTTGATATAATTTTCAGATTGTATAGTTGGACAAGAAGCTTGAATTGGTTCAACTATTAATCCAGAGATTTTTTTTTTATTTTTTCTTAATAAATTTAAGGATTGTTTAATATTATTATATTCCAACATAACAATTTCATCTTTAGAAAAATTTGGACCTCCCTTTCCAACTATTTGATTTTTATTATTAAAATCAAACATAAAATTGTCTACAGACCCATGCCAAGAACCATTTATCATTGCAAATTTTTTTCTACCAGTAATGGCTCTAACTACTCTTAATGCTCTAATATTAGCTTCCGAACCAGAGTTACAAAATTGTATGTTTACATAATTTTTATAACTTTTTTTTAATTCTTTCTTAAATTTTTCATTGTTTGTATTTTTGTATGAATAGTTTGAACCATAATCCTTTTGATATTCTACGGATGATTTAAAAATTTTATTTGAATGGCCTAAAATCATTGCACCATTAGACATACAAAAATCTAGATACTTTTTATTTTTTGAATATAAGTACTGATCTTTTGCTTTAATAAATTCTAGGTCTTTCATTTATTTTTTGGATTATTTCTCTTTATTTTTCCACGCATCAAAATGTTTTTTTCCATAAACCATTCCATCAGCATTACATTGGTTGCATGGGTTCAAATTTCTTTCACCATTTATTAACCTTCTTCTATACTTTGACAGAATAGGCCCACTCCATATGTCAAATATTTCGCTTTGCATAATGTTACCCATAGTCTGACGTCTTTGCCAATCTTGGGGGCATAAGAAAACATCACCATTCCAATCTATAAGCATTTGGTAGGCTGTATAAAAACATTTAGTATTAGAATAATCTTTTACATTTGGTTGATTACCAACTTCAACAGTTCCAACTCTATTGGTTAATTTGACACCATAATCTATTTTATCACTATACCATCTATCTCTAAGAATTATAAATTCTTCTGGAATACCCGCTTCTTTGATTAAACTTTTAAATTTTACAATTTGTTCAGGCCCATCGTAGAGACTAATTATGACTTTAGTTGCTTTAGACTCATATAGCTTTATAAGAGATTTTTTATTTATTAAATCACCATTTGTAATAATTTCAACTCCTCCAATTTCTCCAAGTTTATTTGATATCTCAATATACTCTTTATGAAGCATAGGCTCTCCATATCCACACAAACAAAATGCACCCTCAAAATTAATTTTTTTTAAATCATTCACTAATTTATCAATTAAAGCCATTGTCATTCGTTGATGAGTATTAGGAGCAATTGCATCGTCTGATTTAGGACAAAATGAACAGGCCCTATTACAAACATCAATCAAACTTAATTCTATCCAGCTGGGAATAGGAACAGAATTGAAGTATTGAGGATCCCTATCAAGTATAGGTTTTTTTCTATTAATATTATTTTGTATAGTTTCTTTTGGATCCAAGGGTGGACTGTTATGACCAATTATACTCATTTAAAATTCGCCTCGTATTTTGAGACTTCTTTTTTTAATTCATTATATTCTTTTATTTTTTTTTTCATAAAGTCTATGGTAAGATTTTTTTTCATTGTAAAACCAGATGGTGTAAGCATATATAAGTAGCTTAATTTTTTTTGACTTTTATTAAAATTTTTGACTTTAATAAGTCCCTTTTTTTTTAATTCATTTAAACAGTAATTTATTTTACCTAAACTAAAACCTATTTCAGTAGCCAGTTCTCTTTGAGTATAGGCAGTATTAGTGCTTAGTTTTCTCATTAATTTAAAATAATCTTCAATGTTTTTCATAAATAATATTATTATATTTTTGTTTATATAGCGTTCAACTCTTGAACAGTAAAGTAATAATTACCTAATTTTTAATATTTAAATATTCAATAATCTCTGAAATACCTGATTTATTAGAATTATTAATTAAATTTTCATAATTAAATATTTCATACTGATTTATTGCTTCATTCATTTTAATTAATAATTGCTCTTTGTTTTCTAATTTAATATTGTTCAAATCAATTCTGAACAACTTTAATGGATTAGCATACATATCACATCTTTTATTAATGTAATTTCCTAAAATTTTTCCGTGAATATTAATAATTTTTTTTTTCTGAACAAAACCCTGTAAAATAGAACTACCTTCATGATAAATGATTATAAATCCTTGACTTACATACTTCTCTGTTTCAAATTTTACACACATAAAGTCTTTAAAATCTTTTCTAACAATAGAAATATTATTTTTGGGATGAAGACAAATAATTATTTTTTTATTAAATTTTATTTCAAGATCTTTTAAAATTTTATATAAATCATTGTAATATTTTTTTCTTACATCCTCTGTAGCAACTCCATCTCTAAGAATTCTATCTTTGTGATCAAAAGGCATACCATCTAAAAAAACTATAAATTCATCAGATATTTTATGTTTTGAATAGAAAATACTATCAAAGTATCTACTATTAATTTTGATTATTTTTTTATAATAAGAAATATTTATAAATGGTATTAATTTATTTAATTTATAACTAAAACCATTTTTAATTGATTTATAAATAAAATTGCTAGACTCAAAGAAAAAATCAATTTTAGGAAAAATACCAAAAAGAATTAGTATCCTAAAAAAGTAATATTTTAATCTTAACTTTAAAAAAATATTTATTTTATTAAAAAAATTTCTATTATAATAATTAAAATTCTCCGGATTATAACCAAGATTACTAACAAAAAATTTACAAACTTTATATTTTGATAAATAAAAATTTATTAGAAAGTATGAGAACCCGTTTTAAATAGTATACATTAAAACAATATCTTTAGTTTTAAATATTTTAATTAATTCTGTATAGTTTTTTGGCTGAATTAAATTGAAATTATTATTATTTATAAAATCACTATAAATAGATTTTTTTTTTAAAATCTGACTTACGTCTATCAAGTCTATTTTGCCAAGTTCCTTTGAAAAATCTATTATTATATTCTTATAAAATTCTAGCGATTTATTTGATAAATCTAAAATAATTAGTAATTTTTTCATTTTTTTTTGTAAATTGAACAATAGCAATTTATTTTTTTTTTTAAACTATTATAAGAAATCAAGTACTTACTTTAATGAAAATTCTCTTTGATTATAAAATTTTTTATCAACAAGAATATGGGGGCATTTCAAATTATTTTTATAATTTAGGCAAACAATTATTAAATTTACACATTGATATTAAGTTCAATTGTTTAATGTATAGGTCTAAATATTTAGCAAATTTACCAATAAATAATTTCAGTGGTTATGATGTGAATTTTATGCCCGGTAAATTGAATCCATTATTAGAAAAAATAAACAAAAAGTATTTTGAAAAAACTTATTCCAAGTCTAATTTTTCAATTATACATGAAACATACTATTCAAAACATACTTTTGGAAATGTAAAAAAAGTTTTGACGGTTTATGATATGATAAACGAATTATATCCTCAAAATAATAATAACTCTGAAGAAATTTCTAATATAAAGAGAGAGAGTATTAATAGAAGTGATCACATTATTTGTATTTCTGAAAGCTGTAAAAATGATTTAATTAAGCTATTTAAAGTAGACTCATCTAAAATAACAGTTACACATTTAGCCTCTGATATTAGAGTGGAAAACATTCTTATAAAAAATAAAAAATATAAAGATTTTGTGCTATATGTTGGAAGTAGAAGGGGATACAAAAATTTTTCTTCTTTGATTGAAGTTTTTTCTAAGTCTAATTATTTGAAAAAAAATTTTAAGATAGCCATTTATGGTGGTGAAAAATTTAGTAACGAAGATGATAAAATATTAAAAAAATTTAATTTTTCTAAAGATAATATTTGGATAATTAACCCAAAAAAATATAGTCTTAATAATATATATTCAAATGTTTCCTTATTTGTATATCCTTCTTTGTATGAAGGTTTTGGACTTCCGTTAGTAGAAGCAATGTCTTGTGGTTGTCCAATTGTTTGTTCAGATGTAGGATCTCTTGGAGAAGTTGGTGGCGCAGGATTAAAATATTTTGATATTAATGATAATTATCATATGTCTTATGTTATTGAAAATATTTTAAAATCAAATGAGGCTCAAGAGCAACTTATAGATTATGGATATAATAGATCAAAAAAATTTTCATGGAAAAAATGTGCATTAGAAACTTTAAATATTTATAAAAATCTTATTAGTTGAAAATGAAATTTATTTCAATTGTTGTTGTATCTTTAAACACAAAAAATGATTTTGTTAAAACAATCTCATCTATAGAAAAACAAGAATATAAAAATTATGAAGTTATAATAGTGGACGGAGATAGTATAGATGGCACTAAGAATGAAATAATTAAGAAAAAAAAAATTATTTCAAAGACTATAATTGAGAAAGATAAAGGAATTTATCATGCTATGAACAAAGGTATTAAAGTATCCTCAGGAAGATGGATAATTTTTATGAACTCGGGAGATATCTTTTATAATAAAAAAGTTTTAAAAAAATTCATACAACAAAAAATAACGGGTTATGATATTATTCATGGCGATACTATTGTAAGAACCAAAAATCTTAAATATTTAGTCAAATCTAAAGAGTTTGATTTTAATACTTATTTGATGCCATTTAGCCACCAGTCAGTTTTTGTTAATTCAGATTTATTAAAGAAAAAAAATTTTTTATTAAAATATAAAATTTCAAGTGATTTTGACTTTTTTTATAATTGTTTTTTAAAAAAAAAAAAATTTAAAAAAATTAATAATATAATTTCGGTAGTAAAATCTGGTGGATTAGCAGATAAAAACCGTCAGAAAGTGTTTAATGAGAACATAATGATTGTTAGTAAAAAAAGGAATAGAAATTTAATATATATGTTGTATTTGATAAAAATAAGTCAATATTTTAAAAATTTTTTAAAAATAATTTTTCCTAATATTTTTCTAAAAACTATTTTAAAAAAAAAATATAAAAATTATTTGATCGATTAATATGATTGTTTTAGGTTTAAATGCTTATCATGGTGATGCATCTGCATGTATATTTAAAGATGATGTAATTTTAGCAGCTGCAGAAGAAGAGAGATTCATAAGAATAAAACACGCAGCAGGTTTTCCAATAAATGCAATTAAGTATTGTCTTCAAGTTGCCGGAGTATCAATAGATCAAGTTGATCATATTACTATTAATAGAAACCCTAAACAAAAAATTATCAAAAAAGCATTATATGCATCAACCAAATTGTTTAATATTAAATTTATTAAAAATAGGTTTGAAAATTTAAAAAGGATAAATTCAATTAAAAAAGAATTTGAGAATTATTTTAAAATCGAATTAAAATCGCAAATACATAATATTGATCATCACACTTCTCATATTGCTAGTTCTGTTTTCTTTTCCGGCATGGAAAAGTCAAACTTTATATCTGTAGATGGATTTGGTGATTTTGTAAGTACAGTTGTAGGTTATTATGATGGAAAAAAAATTATTAAATTTAAAGAAGTTCTCTTTCCTCATTCCCTTGGTATCTTTTACACAGCAATGACTCAATATTTGGGTTTTATGAATTATGGAGACGAATATAAAGTGATGGGACTAGCACCTTATGGTAAAGATAAATATAAAGAAAAATTAAAAAAAATAGTAAGTTATGTTAAAAAAAAATTGTTCAGTTTAAATTTAAAATATTTTTTACATCATCATGGAAATGTCGATATGACATGGTTAAATGGTGAACCAAAGATCGGAAGGATATTTTCAAAAGAGTTAGAAAACCTTCTTGGAGAACAAAGAAAAAAAGATGAAGATATAAATCAGTTCCATAAAGACATAGCTGCTTCTACCCAAAAAATTTTTGAAGAAATATTAATTAATATTGCTAATGATTTATATGAAAAAAATGAAAATGAAAATTTATGTATTTCAGGTGGATCCGGAATGAATTCTGTTGCAAATGGTTTATTACTTAAAAGAACAAAGTATAAAAATGTATATGTTCCACCAGCGCCAGGAGATGCAGGTGGATCTTTAGGATCTGCAGCATTTCAAATAAATTCTAATAAAAAAATACCCTTACAGTTTGATGATAATCCGTATTTGGGACCCAGTTTTTCTAATTATGAAATCAAAAAAGATATTGATGATAATTTTAATTTAATAAAAGAAAATTCAATTGAAATAATCAAATTTGAGCATTTTAAAGAATTAAGCCAAAATATTTCTAAAGAACTTTCAAATGGAAAAATAGTGGGTTTTTTTAATCATAGAATGGAATGGGGACCGAGAGCTCTCGGAAATAGATCAATTTTAGCGGATCCAAGAAATAACAATATGAGAGAAATATTAAATGTTAAGATTAAAAGAAGAGAAAAATTCAGACCCTTTGCTCCATCAATATTAGAGGAAGAAACAAAAAATTGGTTTGAAATAGAGGATAGAGTTCCTTTTATGTCAAAGGTATTTCAAGTTAAGGATAAAAAAAAAAATATAATTCCATCAGTGACACACGTTGATGGTTCTGGAAGATTACAGACAGTATCAAAAGATTATAACCCTCAATTTTATATGTTGATAAGTGATTTTTTTCAAATTACAAAAGTGCCTATATTATTGAATACATCTTTTAATGAAAACGAGCCAATAGTTTGTTCACCAAAACAAGCTCTAGATTGTTTTTTAAGAACTAAAATGGATATTTTAGTTTTAGGCAATTATGTTTTACATAGATAGTTTCTTAAAATGTTCGAATTTGATTTAACTAATAATTTTGAGCTCTTTGGCTTGATAAGCTCATTGATATTATATGCTGGTCTTTATCAAATTGGTACTCTAATTTTTAAAGTAGAAACATTACATAAAATAATTTCTCAAGTAAGTGAAATTAAATATCAAAAAATTTTTATTTCTATTAATTTTTTGTTATTAATTTTTTATCCAATAATTTTATATTCTGATAAAGTTAATTTAATTCCTGCGCTGAGTATTTTGATATTTAGTTTTGGTTTGTTCAAAATATTTTTAATAATTAAAAAAAAATTTAATATCAAAAAGTTAGAATTTAAAAAAAACCACATAGATAAACATTTAGTTTTTTTTGGTATTTTGAGTTTATTTTTATTATCATTATCTCCTAATACGCACGGCGACTCTCTTGGATATCATTTTGTAGTAGCAAAAAAATTATTATCTTCAGGAAATTTTTTTTCAGACATAACTCATTTTCACTCACTATTAGCTGGTTCAGGAGAAATTATTATTGCAATTGGTTTATTTTTTGGATCTGAACAATTAGGTGCTTTAATTCAATTTTCTGGATTATTAAGTATTTTTGGAATATTTAAAAAAATTGATGTTAAACAGAAATATTTTTTTTTTCTACTAGCTTTAACTTCTCCAATAATATTATTTCTTTCTTCTACGGCAAAACCACAATTATTTCATATTTGCTCTTCAGTAGTTATTTTTTCTTTATTTTTTTTGACAAACCCTAAAAACCTTACCTCTCAGGAGGAAAAATGGAAAATATTTTTATCTTTATTGGTTTTAACCGCTTCAGTCCTTGCTAAATTTAATTTTATATTGAGTTCATTTTTAATTGGAATGTTTATTTTTTATACCTCATTAAAAAATAGTTATTTTAAATTTTTTTTGTATTCCTCAGTTTTTATATTTTCACTATTTTTTTTACCAATAATTTTATGGAAATTTATAAATTTTGGTGGAAATTTGTATCAATATCTATACTCCCCAGTCCCATTACATATAGTTGGTTTTGAGGAATTTTTACAATATTTGAGTCAATATGGAAGAAATAACAATTTTCTAAGCATATTACTTCCTTCAAACTTTAGTCAATTTACAAATTCTATTGGAATAGCATTTTGCTATATCTTATTTTTAAATTTTAAAAATAAGTATGTTAGAATAGTTTTTTTAATGTCTTTAACTCATTTAGTTTTAAATTATTTTTATGGCCAATTTATAGGAAGATCTTTTTTAGAACCTTTCTTTTGGATTTTGTTAACAATTGCAAAATTTGGAACCTCTATAAGAATAAAATTATTTGAATTCTTATGTAGAATTCAATCTATCGCTGTAATTATAGCAATGTTATTTGGTGTTGTTACAATTTTTCCCGGAAGCTTAAGTAAATATCAGAAAGATAAAGTATTAAGTAAAAATGCTAATGGTTACTCTCTGTTTAAATGGGCAAATACCAAGCTAGAAAAGGAAGATGTTCTTTTTTCTACTCATAGATCTATTTCTTTAGGAAATTCACAATATATTGCATCAGATTTTGTTCCATTTGTAAACTTTGAGAATAAGAGAAGTAGATTATTTTCGGATAAGATTAAAAGTATGAAACCAATTTTTCTACTCACATATGGATATTTAGATCAAAAACCATTTTTAGGTGATTTTAAAGATTGTGTAGGTAAACTAAAATATTATAAAGACTCAGTTGGTAAGTATGAAGCAAGAAATCCATTAAATAGAGGAAGATTGTATGATGGATATATATATGAATTTAAAATATCAAACTTTCCAAAGTGTATAAGTAGATAAAAAAATGATTTTTTATTTATTCTTTATATTAATCTTAAATTTTTTATTTTTTAAATACAATTATAAAATTGCAAAATCACTTAATTTATTTGATAACCCAGATAATTTTAGAAAAATTCATAATATTCCAGTTCCCTTAACAGGTGGAATAATTATTTTATTAAATATTTTAGCACTATTAATTTTTTTATATTTAAATAAATCGTATGTTGATAACTTTGAAATATTTTTAAATAAAAAAGATTTATTTATTTTTTTAGCTTCAATTTTATTATTTTTTTTTATTGGCTTATTTGACGATAAGTATGAAATTTCTGCTAATAAGAAGTTTTTAATTATGCTTTTATCTTTAATACCAATAATCATTTTAAGTGGTGATTTAATTATTAAAGAAATAAGAGTTTCATTTTTAGAGATTGAATATTCTTTACCTTATTATGTTTCAATTTTTTGGACAGTTCTATGTTTTTTGCTTTTTATTAATGCTTTGAATATGTTTGATGGTATTAATTATCAAGTCTGTTTTTTTTCAATATATATTTGTGTTTTCTTTATAATTAATAATTATTTTTTAATTTTCTTCATATTTGTTTTGATTTCATTGATAAATTTTTTTATTTTAAATCATCGAAATAAAGCTTTTCTTGGCGATAATGGAAGTTACTTATTAGCTTTTATTTTTAGTTATTTATTCGTAAAATTATATAATCAGGAACAGACTTTAGAATCAGATCATATTTTTTTAATAATGATTATACCTGGCATAGATTTGATTAGATTATTTATAGTAAGAATTTCAAGAGGAAATAATCCATTTACTCCAGATAAAGATCATTTCCATCATATATTATTAAAAAAATATAATTTAATTAATGTTAATATAATTATACAATCATTAATTATAATTCCATCACTTGGTGGATTTTATTTTGGGTATACTTTTATATTTCTTTGTGTCCAGCTTTTAATTTATTTCTTTTTGATTTTTTTTTTAAAATAACCACATAATATTGAAAGTGTTTTATAAAAAATTTTTCAAACACTTCTTCTAAAATAAATAAAATTTCAAATAATTTTTTTCCTAAATAATTATTGGGGATAAGTATTTTTTGATGATCTGAAGAAAATGATCTCCAAGGTTTGATAGAGATTTTAGCTTTTTTTTCAAATTGATACCACCAATTAATTGGATGACAAAAAAAATAGAGATTATTTTTAACATTTTTTTTTTTTGTAAATAATTTTTTAATTCTACTTAAAATAGTATTTGGGTTACTATAAATAATGATAATGGGACTATCTATTTTTGATATATCTAAGAGTTTATTAATCGCCTTATATTGTAAATTTTTATCAATGTGATAAATTGTATGTAAACTTAAAATACAGTCAAAAAAATTTTTTTTAAACTTTATTTTAAAAAAATCATTACAATAATACTTACCTTTTTTTCCAAGTTTATATCTAGCTTGTTTAATTGCTAATTTTGAAAAATCTATACAATGTCTATATTTAAAATTTTTAGAGTATTTTAAATATTCAGGATATTGTATAGGTCCAGAAGCAAAATCTAAAATATTTGATCCTTTTTTTGGTATATATTTAATTATTCTTAAGCGACACTTAGAAATATACTTTTTTGCACATTTTCTTAAATCTTCAAATAATCTTGCATCTTCTGTATCTCCTTTTTTTTTACTCCATCCACTTTTATTATAAAATTCATTAACATATTTTATTTTTTTATCTACCATGATACTTAGTCTATTAATGAAAGAAGTGTTACATGTAACAGAGGAATTATCCAAGAAAAATTATAGTATTTCTTCATTAATATTTTTCTTATCAGATTATGTTGAAAAGAAAATAGATATAAAACATACAATACTTACAGCAAATTTTCAAAAAAATGTTTTTATAACAAACCAAAAAGTGAAAATTATAGATTTACATTTAGTAAAAAATTTTTTTTCAATAAATAAAAAGATTTCTGAAATTATTAAAAATGCTGATGTAATACATATTCATGGTTTATGGAGATTGATAAATTTTATTTCCATATTTTATTGTAATAAAAATAATAAAAATTTTTATATTCATCCTCACGGAATGTTATTGGATGAGGCTCTAAAGAATAAAGGTTTTTTAAATTCAATTTTAAAAAAAATACTAATTTTTTTTTATAAATTAGTTTTTTCAAAAAAAGTTAAATTTATTTCAATTACTAAGAAGGAAACATTATCCATAAGTAATTTTTTTGATAAATCTAATATTCAATTGATACCTAATCCAATCATAAATCCTTTTTCTTATGGTCAAATTAATGAACACAAAATTAGTAAAACATTTGTTTTTTTTGGGCGAATTCATCCAATTAAAAATTTAGAATTAATGATCAATTCATTTAAGTTGGCTAAATTAAACAGTGAATGGAAATTTCATATATATGGTATTAATGATGACGATAGATATTTAATGAAACTAAAAAATTTGATAATAGATAACTCTAATATCGAAATTAAAAAGCCCATTTTTGGAAATAAAAAGTATGAAATATTGTATTCATCATGGGCAAATATCTTGATATCTAAAAGTGAAGTATTAAGTCTATCAGTTTTAGAAGCAGCTAGTTTGGAATTACCAAGTCTTGTTAGTGAACAAATAGAAATAGATGAATTTTCAAATAATGACGGAATTTCAGTTAAACTAGAGCTTGAAAAAATTTCAAAAAAGCTAATTGATATATCTAATTGGTCTTTACATGAGAGAAAAATAAAAGGAAAAAATATCAAAAAATTTATAGAACAAAATTATTCTATTGATGTAATTGGAAAAAAATATTTAGAAATATACAATTCGAATTATAATGATCAATAGTATCCTTGAGAATGTTATATTGATAAAATCAACTAGTGAGCATATAAGCAAATGTATTTTATATTATAAAAAAGTTGATATAAGTATAAATAAAATAAAGAATGTCAAACCATTTAAATATATAAGTAAAATTTGAAAATCAAATTATGAAAAAAAAGAAAATTGCTTTAATTTTTGGAATTACAGGGCAAGATGGATCTTATCTTGCTGAATTCCTTTTAAAAAAAAATTATAAAGTTCATGGTGTAAAAAGAAAATCTTCATCTCTAAATACGGATAGAGTAGATCATATATACGAGAATAATGATAAATTTTTTTTTTTACATTATGGAGATTTAACAGATGCTATTTCAGTTCATAAATTAATTTACTCAATTAAACCTGATGAGATATATAATTTAGCCGCACAGTCACATGTAGCAGTTTCGTTCAAAATTCCAAATTATACTGCTAATGTTGATGCATTAGGTTGTTTAAATATTTTAGAAGGTATCAAATCTTCTGGATTGGAAAAAAAAGTAAAATTTTATCAAGCAGGAACTTCAGAAATGTTTGGAAAGGTTCTTGAAAGTCCTCAGACTGAAAAAACTCCTTTTTATCCAAGAAGCCCTTATGGTGTCTCGAAAGTATTCTCTCATTGGATGACAATTAATTACAGAGAATCTTATAAAATGTTTGCGTGTAATGGAATTCTTTTTAATCACGAAAGTCCACGAAGAGGAGAAACTTTTGTTACTAGAAAAATAACAATAGGACTAGCAAAAATAAAATTAGGTTTACAAAAAAAATTAACTTTAGGAAATATCTATGCAAAAAGAGACTGGGGTCATGCAAAAGATTACGTAGAAGCACAATGGCTTATTTTACAACAAAAAAAACCTGATGATTATGTAATTGCAACTGGAAAACAATTTTCAGTAAAATATTTTATAAATATTGTGGCTAAAGAATTAAAAATGAAAATAACCTGGCGTGGAAAAGGTATTAATGAAAAAGCCTATGATAATAAAAATAATATAATAATTGATTGTAATAGAAAATACTTTAGACCAAGCGAAGTTCAAACACTATTAGGAAATCCATTAAAAGCAAAAAAAATTTTAAAATGGAAACCTAAAATTTCTGTCAAAGAACTTGCAAGAGAAATGGTTCAAAATGATTTAAAACTTGTGTCTCAAAATGATCAAAAAAAATGACAAAATATTTGTAGCTGGACATAATGGCTTAGTTGGCTCAGCGATTGTAAGATTATTAAAAAAGAAAGAATATAAAAATATAATTACTATAAATAGAAAAGGTCTTGATTTATTTAATCAAAAAAAAGTAAATTTATTTTTAAAAAAAAAAAAACCTAAAGTCGTAATTATTTCTGCAGCAAAAGTTGGAGGTATTAAGGCAAATAATGAATTTAGAGCAGATTTTATTAGAGAAAATTTACAAATTCAAACAAATCTAATCCATGGATGTCACATAAATAATATAAATAATATTATTTTTTTAGGTTCAAGCTGTGTATATCCAAAAAATTGCAAATTACCTATTAAGGAAAATTATTTATTATCTGGCACTCTTGAATATACAAATGAAGCTTATGCTATAGCAAAAATTGCAGGGATTAAGATGTGTGAAAGTTATAATAAGCAATATAAAAGAAAGTATATTTCATTGATGCCAACTAATACATTCGGTCCAGGAGATAATTACAATCTTAACAATTCTCATTTTATACCTGCAATTTTAAGAAAATTGTATCAAGCAAATATTAATAAAAAGAAATATATTGATCTTTGGGGAACTGGCAAACCGAAAAGAGAAATTATATATGTTGATGATTTAGCAAAAGCGATTATTTATTTTATGAGTAAAAAAACTAAGCACACTTTAATAAATATTGGAACTTCTAAGGAATATTCAATTAAAGAAATTGCAAATAAAATTATAAAGATTTTAAAATTTAAAATAAAAGTTAGGTTTGATAATAATTCAAAATTTGATGGTGTTAAAAGTAAAGTTCTTGATACTAATGTAGCTAGAAATTATGGATGGAAACCTGAAATAACATTTGAAAAAGCTATAATAGAAACTTATAAGGATTTAGTTAAAAATTATAAAAAAATTAGAATTAATTAATTTATTATAAAGCTTCTTAAAAATTACTCGACAAGAACTATAGTTTTAATAAAAAAATAAGTTATTTAATATTTAAAATTGAAAAAAAAAATTACAATAATAACCCCAACTTTTAATAGTGCTAAAACAATTTTAGCCAATTTAAAATCTATCAAAGATCAAAAATATAAAAATTATGAACATATTATTATTGATAATAGTTCTAATGATCAAACTATAAGTTTAATAAAAAAAATATAAGTAGTAAAATTAAAATTATTTCAGAAAAAGATAATGGAATTTATGATGCAATTAATAAAGGTATTAAGTTATCTAAAGGGGAAATAATTTCTATTTTACATTCTGATGATATTTATTATGATAATCAAACTTTATCTAATGTGATAAGTGCTTTTAATAATGATAAAAAAGTAGATATTATTTTTGGAAATTTATTGTACGTAAGTAAAAATAATATAAATAAAGTTATTCGATTTTGGAAAAGTAATGATTTTGATAGAGGGAAATTTGTTAAAGGATGGTCTCCTCCTCATCCGACTGTCTTTATAAAAAAAAAAATTCATAAAAGATTTGGTCTTTATAAAAAGAATATAGGAAATCCAGCAGATATTGAATTAATGTACAGATTTCTTGAGTTAAAAAAAGTAAATAGCAAATATATAGATAAAATTTTTATAAAGATGAGATATGGAGGCAAATCAAATAATAATATTATTGAAATATTTAAACAAAATTATCAAATATTAAAATTTTTAAAATTAAAAAATCCAATTAAAATAATTAAATTTATACATTTTAAAATTATAGATAGAATATCTCAGTTTATTAAGAAATAAAATGATCATTGAAAAATTAAAAAAAACGGACTTTTCATTAATTTTATTATCATTTCTGCCTATAGCATTTATCGCAGGACCATTGATTGTGGAGATTATAATTAATATTTTAATCTTAATTTTTTTATCCAATTGTATTAGAAACAAAAATTTCTCTTTTTTAAAAAATAAAATTTTTATTTTTTTTCTCTTTTTTTATGTATTTCTAATTATAAATATTTTTTTTTCAGATTTTCTTATTGAAAATGCTTTAAATATTTTTTCTTATATAAGATTTATATTATTTCCATTTGCAATATTTGAAATTTTGAAAAAGAATGAAAAAAATTTAAAAATAACATTTTTTATTTTTTTAGGGACCATCTTTGTAGTTGTCATTGATGGATATTATCAATTTATTTTTGATCAAAATATTTTAGGATTTGAAAAATATAGAGTTGATAGAATCTCTGGATTTTTTAAGGAAGATTTAGTTTTAGGAAGTTTTTTATTAAGATTACTGCCTTTATTAATAGCATTAATATTATATTTTAAAAATAATTTAAAATTAACAACTTTTAATTTTTTAATATTTTTTTTCACATACATCTTAATTTTATTAACTGGTGAAAGAGCCTCTTTTTTGATGGCATCATTAGCACTAATAATTATTATTACTCAAATTAGTTCATTCTTTTATCTACGAATTATCTTTTTATTCTCTTCAATATCTTTTATTGCACTCTTGATAGTCATTAACCCTACAATTTCCGATAGGTATACAAAACAACTTAAAACACACATCTTCTCAAACTCTACAACAAATAAAATTTTACCATATTATTTACCAATGTTTGAAACGTCTTTAAAAATGTTTAAAGATAATAAGATACTAGGCAAAGGTCCAAAATCTTATAGATATCTATGTTCAGATGAGAAGTTTGTTACATATTTTCCAAATATTAAATTATTTAAGGATAATACTGTTGTTAAAATCTCTATAAGCTGGAAAGAATTGAGAGATATAGAATTAAAAGATTTGTATGTCTCTGTAGGAGATATAATTCAAAAAAAAGATAAAATATTTTCATATACATTTATTGGAGACAATAAAGTCTTTAATTATTTATCAGATAAAGAAGGTAGGATAGAAAAAATTTATCAGAAAAAAAAAATATATTAATAATGATATTATTTTTGATATAGATCCTCAAAATTCACCTAATTCTGAATATTTATTAAAGAATGCTTGCAATACTCACCCCCATAACTTTTATGTCCAATTACTTGCTGAAACAGGCTTAATTGGTTTTATTTTTATTTTCGGTTTATTTATATTTTTATCTTATTTGTTAATCAAAAATTTTATTTTTAAAATTTTTAAAAAAAAAAACATTATTTTCAGATAGTGAAATTTGTATTATAATTGGTTTTTTTATAACTCTTTGGCCTTTAACGACTAATGGAAATTTTTTTAATAATTGGATTAATATAATTAGTTTTTATCCTTTAGGCTTTTTTATGTATATAAATAAAAAAAAAGTAATAAAATGATTTAATTAAAAAGTTTAAATATATTAAATTTACTACTATTAATTTTGTGTTTGTATTAGTTATTGAATATTTAGTAGTGGATTTTAATTAATTCTACTTTAAAAGTTATTTTACTTTTTAAAAATATATAAAAAATGAAACTTTCAATAATTATCCCTTGTTTTAATGAGGAAAAAACAATTAAAATATTAGTAGAAAAAGTATTAAGATATAATTTACATGAAAAAGAAATTATCATAGTTGATGATTGTTCCAAAGATAAATCAAGAGACATAATTCAATTACTAGCTAAAAATAATTCGAATATTAGATATTTTTTTTTAGAGAAAAATTTAGGAAAAGGTGGTGCGCTAAAAAAAGGTTTTAATGAAGCTAATGGCGATATAATTTTGATACAAGATGCTGATTTAGAATATGATCCCAAAGATTATCCATTATTAATGAAACCATTTGAAGATACAGACGCGGACATTGTTTATGGATCTAGATTCCTTGGTGGTCAATATGTAAGATTACATTTTTTTTGGCATTATTTAGCAAATAAAATTCTTACTTTAACAACAAATGTTGTCACTAATTTGAATATGTCTGATATGGAAACTGGTTATAAGGTTTTTAAAAAAGAGGTTATTAAATCAATAACAATAAATGAAAAGTCATTTGGTGTTGAACCAGAAATAACAGTTAAATTAGCGAAAAAAAAATATATTTTTTATGAAGTTCCTATTTCATATAGAGGCAGATCGTATGAGGAAGGTAAAAAAATTACATTGAAAGACGCTTTTTTGGCACTTTTCTGCATTTTTAAATATAGGTTTTTTGATTAATTTTTTTTAATAAAAAAAGACGAATAATAATTTATTTTTTTTTTGTTTAAGATCTTTATTATAATAATTTGAGCAAGGTGATTTTGAATACATGCATTCTTCTCCTCCACTATAATAAAAAGTTAAATTATCATCTTTAATTTTTAAAAATTTTTTTTCATTATTTTTTTCATTTATTTTCATTGTATATATTTGTGGCCAAGGAGAATTATGGTAAATTAAATCATGATTTTTGATAATTCTGTTTAAATTCTTTCCACAAAATAAAATAAATCCAATAGCAATCACATTGAAATAAAGTCTTTTACTATACATAGAATCTTTCTTATTTATAAAAAAAGTAATTGATAAAAATATTATTAATGTAGAAATAAAACTCATTCCAAATCTATAAACCGGAAATTTTAAAAACCAAAAAATAGTACAAATTGAAGTAAAAATAATTATCAACAAAATTTTATGATTTGTAATTAACTTTTTTAAATTATATTTATTCCAGAAGGATTTATTAAAAATTTTTTTTGAAAAAAAAATTACAATAAATATTAACAGTGGCATTAATTTTTCTAGTATTTTAATTAAATGATTATTAGCCCATGTTTTTATCCAATTAAAATTAGAATTATATTCTAAAAAACTCATTTTTTTTTTAGAATCTGGATAGCCTTTTGCCCAAGCCTCTGCTTCACTAGATGCCAAAATTGTAATATTTTCATTATAATAATATAAATTTTTTAAGCATGTCTCTTTTAAAGGAAAAATTACACAACCACTAATTAAGATATTCTTTATAATCCAAGAAGAAATAAATATTACAGATAAAACAGTGTTTTTATTTTTTAATATATTTTTTTTACTTTTATTTAATAAAAATATTACCAATGGTAAGAGTAAAACTACAACCATTGATGTTTTTAACATTAGTAAAAAAATAGAAATAATTAAAATATAAAAAAATTCGTTTAAATTAATTTCTTTTATTTTTTCAATTTCAAAAACAATTACAATTAATACAAAAAAGAAAATACTTGCGGGTATATCGTTACCATAATTGCTGTATCTATTAAAAGAATAAAGTGAAAAAATAATTATGAAAAAAATTGAAATAGTTTTAATTTCATTGTTTTCTCTTAACGCACCAGTAAATTTTTTAAACAAAAATAAGAAAAAAAATGGAAACAATGAAGCTAATGGTAGATTTAAAAATTCTACTTTAAAAAATAAATTATTATACATTGCTGAAATATATTGGAAAATTGAGGTATATCCGAAACGATAATGTAAATTAGTCAATCCAAGAATTATTTTATTTTCCTGAATAATTCTAATATATGGTAAATGATATAACCCTGCGTCAGGTCGATTTATATTTGCACTTGTAATTAATAAGAAACTAGTAATTGATACAAAAAGAGTAATCAGAATTAGTTCCTTCTTTTTTTTATATTTTAAAAAATAAATAAAAAATATAATTAACGAGAAAAAAAAATAAGCAGTTCCAAAAATTTTATTAATAGGAAAAAAAAAATTTATAGAAAGACTAATAAATCCAATTATAATAAAACCATATAATCCAGCTGTCCAAGGGTCTATATTTTTTGTTTTCTTATGAAATATAAATTTTTCGAAAATTATGCCACTTGATAATAAAATTATACAACTAAATATTGAGCTTATAAAAATATTTATCATAGATCTTAGAATTTAATTCAAATTACATACCTAAATTAGTAGAAACTTAATAGTAATAAATTATATATAACAATTGCAAAAAATTAATAATGTATTATAAGGCTCTCGCCTGGTGATTATTGCGAAAGGGTAATACCCGATCCCATTCCGAACTCGGAAGTCAAGCCTTTCTGCGCCAATGGTACTTTGTCTTAAGACATGGA
>MDTG01433124.1_pt1 | contig 27523 bp, 29 predicted proteins | sample 811421 | NCBI WGS metagenome assembly MDTG01 (sample SAMN05326645, study PRJNA326480) | marine metagenome | isolation source: seawater | place: Pacific Ocean: South East | collected 2011
CAAAGTACCATCGGCGCTGAAGGGCTTGACTTCCGAGTTCGGAATGGAATCGGGTATTACACCTTCGCAAAAATCACCAGGCAATAGGTTTATATATAAAAAAAAATTATTGTAAACAGTGATTTAGTTCACTTTTTTGTTATTAATGATCGCATTAATATAGTCTTTAAGCATGGTTTCTCCATAAATTTTATAAACTTTATTTGATAAATTCATCGTAGTTAGAGCTGATGCAAATCTTTCTCCTTTTCTTGCCGGTAAATATTTTATTTTATGTTTAAACATTTTTGCCACATCTATTATTTTATAACTTTTTTTATTTGTTATTGAATAATGCCTACACTTATTTTTTTTCCATGCAATAAAGCATGCTTTTATAGTATCATTTATATGAGTAAATCTTCTTGATTGAGAACCTGGTCTGACAACTGGCAAGGGAAGATTTTTTTTAAAATGATCTTCGAAAATTCCTATTACTGTTGCCATATGTCCCCTGCAAATTTGTTTAGGGCCATATACATTATAAAAATAAATTATTTCAAATTTCATATCGAACCATTTATTTAAGTTTTCCAACAGTTCTAAATTTTTTGCCTTAGAAAATGCATATGGAGATAAGTCTTTATCTTTACCTTTGTTACCAAGGCTTGCTGATGTTGCTGAGTAAATCAATTTTATTTTATTCTTTAAACAAAAATTAAAAACCTCGTGTGTTCCAATTGAATTTGATTCTATACACTCATTAAATTTTAAAAAACTTTGATATATTCTCGCAAACTCTCCAAAATGAAAAATAGAATTTATATTTTTTTTATGTTTATTAAGTATAAAAGAAATATTTTTAGTATCTTCGTTTATATATTTAATTTTTTTATTTTGAATTTCATTTTTTTTGGTTCCTGATGAATAGTTATCAATACTAATTATTTTATAATTTGTTTTTTTAATTAAATAAGAAATAAGATTTGAACCAACAAAACCAGCACCACCAGTTACGATTATTAAATTTTTTTTCATTTTTATAACACTTTTTTTTTAAACGAATTATATGTTTCCAAGATTGAACTTTGAAAATTTGATTTAGCTTTCCAGCCATACTTTTTAGCAAGTGAAATATCTAGAACTTTTCTTGGAGTTCCATTTGGTTTTGATTTATCATATTTTATAATTATTTCTCTTTCAGGAATTAGAGTTTTTAATATTTGTTTTGCAAAAAAATTAATTGGGTAATCTTTGCCGGTTCCTATATTAATTAAATGATGTTTTGTTTTTTTATTCATAAAATATACACATGCATTTGCTAAGTCTTCAACGTATATTAATTCTCTTTTGGCTTTTCCATTGCCCCACAAGTAAAGATGTTTGGATTTTTTTCTTTTAATTAAATCAATTTTTCTAATTAATGATGGAAAAAAATGAGAATTTAAAGGATGATAATTGTCATTAGGACCATAAGTATTTGTCGGCATCAAACATTTATAGTTTGTTTTATACTGTTCATTATAACTTTGACACATTTTTATCCCTGCAATCTTTGCAATTGCATATGCGTCATTTGTTGGCTCAAGTGGTCCTGATAAAAGATAATCCTCTTTTATAGGTTGCTTACAATCTCTAGGATAAACACAACTTGACCCTAGAAAAATAATATTTTTTACTCCCGACAAGTAAGCTGAATGAATTAAGTTATTTTGTATAAATAAATTTTCTTGTATAAATTCTGCTTTATATTTGTTGTTTGAATATATTCCTCCAACTTTTGCTGCTGCTATAAATATAAATTTTGGCTTATGTTTTTTTAGAAAAGAAAGAACTTTATGTTGTTTTGTCAAATCTAGTTTTTTTCTATCTGCTGTTATAATTTTTTTATAACCTTTTTCTTTTAATTTTCTAAGTATTGCACTTCCAACCAAACCTTTATGTCCAGCAACATATATTTTTGAATTAATTGATATCATTACAGTTAATTTTTAAGCTCAAAATCAACCATCTCTTTTACAAGCATTTTTATAGAGGTTTTTGGTTTCCACTTTAATTCTCTTCTTGCTTTGTTTGAATTACCTAAAAGTGTATCCACTTCTAATGGTCGATAGTATGCTTTATCACACTCAACAATACAATTTCCTTCATTGTCAAAGCATTTAGAATTAACTCCCTTCCCTTTCCATAAATATTTTATTTTTAGTTCTTTTAAGACTAATTCAACAAATTGTTTAACTGAATATTGTTTTCCAGTTGAAATTACATAATCTTCTGGTTTATTTCTTTGAAGCATTTTCCACATTGCTTCAACATAGTCTCTCGCATGTCCCCAATCTCTTTTTGCTTTTAAGTTTCCTAAAAATAATTTTTTTTGTTTTTTAAGTTTAATTTTACATAAAGCTGATACTATTTTTTTTGTAACAAATGTCTCTCCTCTAACTGGACTTTCATGATTAAAAAGAATGCCATTACAAGCAAATATTTTGTAGGCTTCTCTATAATTTATAGTTATCCAATGTGCGTAAACTTTTGCAACACCATACGGGCTTCTTGGATAAAATGGAGTTTTTTCATTCTGCGGTGTTTCTTGAACTTTTCCAAACATTTCAGAAGTTCCTGCTTGATAAAATTTAGTTTTTTTTTCTAATTTATGAAATCTAATTGCCTCTAAAATTCTAAGTGCTCCTATTGCATCAGCATTAGCCGTGTATTCTGGAACTTCGAATGATACAGCAACGTGTGATTGCGCTGCTAAATTATATATTTCATCTGGTTTTATTTTTTTTATTAATGAAGAAACAGATATAGCATCTGTTACATCGCCATAATGTAATATAAACTTTCTAGTTCTTTCATGAGGATCTTGATATATATGATCAACTCTTCCAGTATTTAAAGAAGATGATCTTCTCTTTACGCCATGCACTGTATATTTTTTTTTTAGCAAAAGTTGAGCTAAATAGGATCCATCTTGTCCAGTAATACCAAATATTAAAGCAACTCTATTTTTCATTAATTTTAAACAATTTTCTACTAATTTTTTTACAATCTATTTTTAGTTCAGAAATGGAATTTTTGATTTTCAATTTTTTCATCAGCTTTTTATTATTTAGAGTAAAACTATCATTATTAAAACCTTTTTTTATGTTTAATTTAGTAATTTTTTTGTTGTTATGGATATTAAGCCATTGAACCAGTTGATTTAAATAAACCTTTTTTCCTAAAGAAAGATTGTAAGTTCCAACAATATTTTTACTAATTATATTTAAAATTATTTCACAGAATTTGTTAATTGAAATAAAATCTTTAAATATTTTATTATTTTCAAATAAATATCCTTTTTTTATAAATTTAACAAATTGATCAATAAAAGTTTGATGTAATTTATTTTTATGGTTTTTAGGTAAACCAATAATGTTTGATATTCTTAAAATAAGAATTTTATTTTTTAAAATTTTTTTAGTAGATTTTTCAGAAATTAGCTTGTTCTTTGAATAGTTGCATAATGGTTTTTTAAGATCATTTTCCTTAATATCGAACTTTGGTTTATATATTTTTCTTGTACTTAATAAAATTAATTTTGAATTAAATTTTGAAATTTTCTTTGCAATATTTAAATCATGATCAAAATTTTTTTTATATTTTTTTTTTATAAAGTTTTTATTAGAAGTGCAATTAATAATATAATTGAAATTATTATTAGCAATATTTTTATTCAAAAAATTTTTATAATTAATTGATTTAACTTTAATTTTTTTTTTTTATAAAATAATTATGAAGGTTGGTACCAATAAAACTTTTTTTTCCTATTATTAAAATTTTAATCATTTTCATAAAAATCTATTAATTATATAGGTTAAATAAAAATCTAGATTTTTTTTATAATTAATTCTACTTTTTGAAAAAAAAAATTGAATATAATTGTGTGCTTGCATCCTTCTTTTCCACCATGAAAAGGATAGAAATTTAAATTTTGAAGATACCATAAGAGTTGACTGTCTATAATATGTTAAATTATCTTCTAAAATAAAATAATTTTTAGCAATATATATTAGGTAAATTGCTATTCTAAAATCCATCCAAATATCAGGAAATTTTTTAAAATTAATCTTTTTCATAATTTTTTTGAAATAATTTCTTCTAATAGAAATGCAGCTTTGAGGAGGTATATATGGCCAGTAATTATTTAAAAATTTTTTTTTATTTTTCTTAATTAAATAGTTATTTCCATATTTATGAATTGGTAAATCATAAACTGCATTTAATTTATGATTGGATTTAAATAATTTCACAATTTTTTCTATTTTTCTTTTAGTAAAATAATCATCGCTATCTAAAAAAAAAATTATTTCTCCTTTTGATATTTTAAAAGCTCTTTCGTAAGCTCGCATTTGATTAATAGATCCGTATTTTCCTCTGATTTTATTTTTTATTATTTTAATATTTTTATATCTTGAAGCTATTATAAGCGACTTATCTTTTGAACAATCATCATGAAATATTATTTCTAAATTTTTATAGCTTTGGCTTTTTAATGACTTTATACATTTATTAATAAAATTTTGATTATTATAGTTTGCGATTAAAACTGAAACTTTAAAATTTTTTTTCAATTTAAAATCTTTCATTTGTATAAATATATTCAAATGTTTTTCTAAATGGCATTTTTGCTTTGAATATTCTTTGAAAATTATTTTCAATTAATAATTTATTAATATCTTTGAATGAATAATTTTTTCTAATCATATTATCATAGTGATGTTCAAACATTATAAGTTTTACTTTGGATAGGTTTTCTTCTAAACCTAATAAAACATTATATTCATATCCTTCTGTATCTATTTTTAGGAAATCAATTAAATCTATATTATTTCTATTCATATAACTCTTTAGATTTTCGGTCTCAATTTCAATTGGGTAAAAAATTTCATCTTTTTTAAAAAAATTTAAAAATTTAAATTTTTTTTTAAAATAAGATGAATTTTTGTCAATTTCACTTATAGTTGAAGATGAGCTTTCCTTAAACTGATTTAAAATTACCTTTTTTTTAACTGATCCAATTGCAGTATTTTCAAGCAAAATTTCTGATTTACTAAATTTTGTTTTAAGAAAATTTTCCTTTTTTTTTAAAAAAAAAAAATTTTCTGGGCTTGCTTCAAATGAAATAATTTTATCCACTTTCAGATTTGATAGAAATAGCTCTATTGACTCTCCTTTATGAGCGCCAATATCAAAAACTGTAGGAAAATAAACTAATTTTCTCTTTTTAAAAAAATTTATAATTTTTTTTTTGTGAAAAAAATCAAAAAAATCTATTAAAAAAATTGTTAGTTTTTTTATCATTTAATTAAAATAAAAGTTTTTTTACCTAAGACTTTCTTTACTTTATTTTCATTATTTAAAGTTTTTTCCATTTGATTTTGAATCCTAAAATAATGATTATCAACTTTAAAAAATGTCTTATTGATTGGCATATACTTATATAATTCTGCTTCTTTATTTATTCTGTTTATATTTCTACCAAGAAAAATAATAGACGTTAATAGTATCAAGATTGTGACCGAATTCGTAAATTTTTTTATATCTCTTGTAAAAGAACTTAAATAAAAAGATGTAGGTATAAATAAAATTAGTGAAATTAAACAATAACCTCCATATCTTAGAGCAGGATGATTATAAAACCACTCAAACGCTAATAATATTAAAATAAAATATGTAAAAAGAGCATATTTACTAATCTGTTTTTTTTTATAATCAGATTTTTTAACAAATAAAATTAAAAAAACTATAATTACAAATATCACTCCAAGAATAAAGTCAGAAACTTTATTAAAAAAATAACTATCAATCCAGTTTCCTACCCAATTGAATTTTAAAATATATTCGTCTGGACCTACAACACGAAAATTTGGATTAGCTCCTGCTTTAGACCATAGTTCATACCAATTATTCATTCTTTGCACTTCATTAATAGGTAGTGCCCAACTAAAGTTTTCAAAACATGTAAAACTTATAGGATAAATTAAACATCCTGTATTTATAAAATAAGTTCCTATTATAAATATTAATAGTATTGTAAATAAAACAAAAAATTTATTTTTTATAAAATATTCAAAAGTTAAAATTAAATTTTTATATTTTTCAAATACAAATATAAATAATGGCAGAAGAATAATTAAATATAATATATAAAATGATTTTAAAGATATTATTAAGCCTAACAAAATATAAATGAACAATAGATCTAATTTTTTTATTTTTTGATAATAAAAGAACTCTAGAATTATAACTATCAACAAAAATATAAGTATCTGCGCAGATCTATCAGTTCCATGCTCTCCAATTCTATAAAAAAAAATATTAATAAATACAAATAAGAATAAACTTAAAAAATTAATATAATTAATATTTTGCTTAAATTTATCTTTGATATTTAAAGAAATAAAAAAACTATGAGTTTTTTTTAACAAAATAATATTTGCAAATCCTAGGATGTATATTGATGAAAAATTAAATAAATAATATTTTACAATTGGCAAATAAAGCAGGGAATTTAAATAAAATATTGATGATGGCGTTCTAAATCCGTGATTAAACTGACCAATTCCAATAAATAAACTTTGTTGAGTTAAATAATAAGTATAAGGGAAATGATAATAAGGAAAGTCATCGTGATTTTTGAAAATTAAAGATGAAATAAATAAAAATATAAAAATTGTAAATGTAAAAATTAATTCTTTTTTTAATAACAAATATTTTTTTTTTAAAGTTAATAAAAAAAAAATAAGACCTATAATCAAAAATATAATATTATGGAGTTCAGAATGAGCAATAAAAATATTACTTACATATGAGTAAAATATCAAAAAAAAAAATACCTATTAATCCAACATACCCAAAATTAGTAATTTCTTTTTTTTTTTCTACAATTCTTAAAAGAAATAGCCCATAACCCAGTACAGATGTTAAAATAAGAAAATAAGATAAAAAGAATAAAATAAAATTATTATACATGTGTTATTTATATGCATTTTTATAAATTAAAGTATATTTTTTATTATATTAGAATAAAAAATTCATTTAGATGAAAAGATCAGTAAATTTAATATTAATTCTATATTTTTTTTTAATTATAGGTTTTATTTTAAACTATGACCCCAATGGTGGAGCATATAATGATTACCAAAATCATCTTCGTGTAATTAACGATTTCAAAGATAGCTTTATTATAACATTATTTAATTACGATAATTACGCTACAAGACACTCTCCGGTACTTTATATTTTTATTTCATTATTATATAAATTAAATATACCAGACCAAATTGTTAGAATTATTTATTTACATATAAATCTTTTACTACCAATAGTTTTTTATAAATGCCTATTATTAAAGTATACAAATATAAATAGAAAATTTTTAATTTTATTTAGTGGGTTAATTTTATTATCACCTACATTTTGGTCTTTAAGCATATGGCCAGATAGTAGACTGCTAGGTTTAACCTTTTTTTGTGTAAGTATTTATTATTTTTTAAATTTTAAAAATCAAAATAATTTTAGTAATTCAATTAAGTGTATTATTGCTTATGGAATTTCTGCCTATGTTAGCCCAAACTTTGCAGTTTTTTCTATTTTTTATATTTATTATTTTTATCTTAAGTTTAAATTTACAAATAAATTATTTATAATTATTTTTGTAAATATTTTATTATCTTTACCCGCATTTTTATATTTATTCTCTTTGGAAAGTATATTTCTTTTGCAATCTGCTACTCCAGGTGGGCAAGAAGAAAATACTTTAAATTTAAGTAATAAAATTCTAATTATTGGTTCAATTATTTTATTTTATATCTTACCATTCATATTAACCAAAAGTATAAAAGTTAATTTTTTTGATATTAAAATTTTTATATTATCTTTTGTATGTGTTTTAATTTGTTCATTTTATTTTAACTATAATTTTAATTTAACTGGTGGTGGAATTTTTTTTCAATTATCAAACTTTATATTTAAAAATAATTTCTTATTTTTTTTAATTTGTATTATTTCATTAATAGTTATTGGTAACTTATTTAAATTTAATAAAATTAATATTTTAATTATATTTTTACTTTTATTAAGTAACCCTCAATATACAATTTATCATAAGTATTATGATCCAATGATGCTAATACTGTTTTTGCTAATAATTGAATTTAAAATCAGTGAAATAAAGTTATTTAATTATAGAAGTACGATAATTTTTTATTTATATACTGGTTCTTTTTTAATTATAAATTTATTAAAATGAATAACTTAACTTTAATTATACCAGCTAAAAATGAAGCAGAGTCTCTTCCTAGAGTCTTAGATGAATTAAAAGAATATAAGTGTAAAATTGACGTTATTCTTCATAAGTCTGATATCCCAACGATAGAGGCTATAAAAAATTATAACATAAATATAAAATATCAAAATAATTATGGATATGGGGACGCTTTAATTTATGGAATAAGCAATTGTAGTACTGAGCACTTCTGTATTTTCAATGCTGATGGGTCCTTTAAACCATCGGAATTAAGAAGAATGTATAAAGAACTAGTTGATCAAGACCTAGATTTTATTTTTGGATCTAGATATCAAAACAATTCAGGAAGTGAAGATGACACCTTTGTCACTTTAGTAGGAAACTATATTTTTACTTGGATTGGTAAAATTTTTTTTAAACTAAATATATCAGATATTTTATATACTTATGTGATTGGGAAGACAATGTCTGCAAATAAACTTGAGCTGACACAAAGAGATTTTTCTTTATGTGTTGAAATTCCAATCAAAGCTGTAAGAAATAATATGAAAATATCTTCAATTAGTTCTTATGAAAGAAGAAGAATAGCTGGAGTTAAAAAAGTAAAAGCTTTTAAGGATGGACTTTTAATCCTTGTGCATATGATAAAATTATTTTTCAATAAATAATGTTTTTAAGTTCTTTAAATAATATTAAAAAAACAGATATATTTGCTATTTTATTAATTTCTTTTTTTCCAGTTTTAATATTTTTTGGTTCTGGTGTTATCAATGTACAAATAATTTTACTAGATTTATTATTTTTAGTTGAGTTATTTAGAAATAAAAATTTTAAATATCTTAATAATAAATATTTTTATTCTTTTATTTTGATATGGCTTGTATTGTTAATAAATCTTTTTTTTAGTTCTTACCCAGAGAATAGTTTCTCAAGATCATTTGGTTTTTTTAGGTTTATAATTTTTGTATTTGCTCTTAAATATTACATTTTTGATAAAAATAAATATTATAAAAATTATATTTTATCAACCTGGACAGTTATATTTTTTATTATAAGCATTGATTTAGTTTATGAATTTTTTATAGGCAATAATCTTTTTGGTTTCGAATCCTATATGCCTGGACGCTTAGCTGGTTTTTTTAATCAAGAACTAAAAATTGGTTACCTATATTCATCTCTAAGTTTAATCATTTTTACTTTTATTTATTTAAATTTAGGAAATTTTAAATTTAAGTATTTTCAAAACTTAAAATCTAAAAAATATTTAATTTATTTAATTATGTTATTTATTTTATCAATATCATTTATTATTGGTGAAAGAGCAAATTTTATAAAAACTTTTTTTATGTTTTTTTGTTTTATTTTTTTATTTGAAAAAAAATTTTATAAAATTAAGCTATATGTAGTTCTTGCATTTTTATTAGTTTTTTCTGCTGCAATAACTTTAGATAAGGAATCTAAAAATATATATAAACACAGATTTTGGGGAACATTCTTAAAACCAGTTATTAATAATCCAATTAAATATCTAAATAATTCAAGCTATGGTGATCATTATGCGGCTGCTTACAATATATACAAAGATAATAAATTATTTGGAGTTGGGCTAAAAAATTATAGAGAACAGGCAGCTACCGGCAAATATGGAAATAATACATCTACTCACCCACATGAAAAGCATCTAGAACTTTTAGCTGAAACAGGAATAATAGGCTATTTAGCATTTTTAATTTTCTTTTTATTTATGATTATAAAAAGTATTAAAAATTATATAAATTATAATAATTTATATCAATTAGCTGGAACACTATTCGTAATCGCAAATTTAATTCCATTAATTCCATCTGGTAGTCTGTTCACAACATTCACAGCAACACTTTTTTGGATGAACTTTGCTTTTTTAATTTTTTACAAAAATAAATAAGATCTTTTATTTTTTTAAATTTCTATATCTATATTTAAAAAGTCTAGAATATATAAATAAATAAGTTATTACATTTATTAAAATTAAAAAAATTTGAATATTAGTTTTGGCTGATTGACTAAGACCAATAATAAAAATTATTAAATTGAAAAAATTAATTAAAAAAGAACTTAAATTATTATTTACTAATTTATTTTTAAATTTTAATTTACTGTCTAAAAAATAAAATAATAGCTGATGTAAATGTTTGGTATCTGGTTTAATAGGAGATTTTCTATATTTATATTTTCTTAATATTGAAAATAAATTCTCAAAACATGGATACCATAATAATAAAATTATAAAAAATGGAGAGATTGATTGATTTATTAAGTAAAATTTAATTAAAATTACAGAAAATAGAAAACCTAAAAGATATGAACCACTGTCACCTAAATATAATTTATTAAAAATATTTAATACTAATAGTATTGATAATATTCCTATTAATTGAATGAAAAAAAACTCATTTTCAAATATTTTAATATTTAGTCCAGAGCTAAATAATATAAATATTATACATAAATAATAAGTTAGAACTAGACCGTTCAATCCATCTATAAAATTAGTCCCATTAATAACGATTAATAAACAAAAACTTACAAAAAAAAATATTAAAATAATAATTAGTTAAAAGATTATCAAGAAAATCTATTCTTGTTGATAAAATTTGAATTTGTGATTGATAAATAAAAAGTAATATTAAAATTGATTGAATTATTAATCTCAACTTAGGAGAATTAAATTTTTTTAAATCTGATAAAGCTCCTATAAAAAAGATCAAAATTAGATAATAAATTTCTAAGCTTATAGTTAATAAATTAAAAATTATTAATGAAACTAGTAAATAATAACCTCCTATTGGTAGTATAAAATCTTTGTGTGTAAAATTTTGATGGTGGTCTTTTTTTATTTTATAAAATATTTTAAATTTATTTAAAAATAAATAAATTGTATATGAAATAAAAAAAATTGAAATTATTTCTATATATCTCATTTTTTTAAAAGGTAATTAATAGACAAAACAAAAGTTAAATAGCAAGATTTAATTAAATTCATTTTTTCATATCTATTGTATACTTTTATGGCATCTTTTAGTTTTTGATATAATGATTTTGATAGTGAATTAGGTGTATTTGTCCACTGTGTAAATACTCTATCTAAACCATGAAATATAATACCTTTTTTTGCTATTTTTAACCATAGAACATAGTCTTCTTTTGTTTTTAAAGAAGGAAAAGGATTTTTAAATCTTAAAATTTTTTTTGATAAAATAACGGTCGACAAACCAATATCACATGATTTCAAAAGACTCTGGTAATCTAATTTTTTTGCAGTTCTTTTAGAAATAATATTTTTTTTTATATCAACAATATTGTATGATGTGTGCGTTGCTAAGTATTTTTCTCTTTCCATAATTTTAATTTGTTCTTTAAGCTTATTATTTTTCCATTGATCATCACTATCTAGAAATGCAATATATTTTCCTTTAGATATTTTAATACCTTTATTTCTTGAAAGACCAGCACCAAGATTTTTATAATTATAAATAATTTTTATTTTTTTGGATTTTTTTTTTATCTTTTTTAAAAAATTAATATTTTTTTTTGTATTATTATCGTTAATTATAATTATTTCATAATTCTTGTATTTTTGATTAAGAACACTATTTAGGGCATTTAGTAAAAATTTATTATTTTCATAAAACGGTATTACAACGGTTACTAAGGCTTTTTTCATTAATTATATATTTTTTATAAGTCTATATATTTTATTAAAAAATTTTATCCAATATAAAAAAAATAAATAAAAAATATTTTGTCCATTCTTTAATCTTATTTTCATCTCATAATAATACGAGATATAAAAAGGAATATTTGAAGTTAATCCCTTTAAATTAAATTTTCCAAATACCTCTTTTTTTTTTGCAATTTTTCCTTTGAGTTTTTTGTTTTTAATTAATTTATAAAAAAAATCATAATCAGAACCAAAGTTAAAATCTACATTATATAGACCAATTTTTTTTTGTGAATTTTTAGTAATAAAAAAACCAGTGGAATGAGATGGATAAATATTAAATCTATAAAAAATTTTTTCAGGTTCAAATCTAAATAGAACCCTATCTTTTTTTACAGGTCCAAATAAATAGTCTAAGTTACTTTCATTAAAATAATTTTTAACAATTTTTAAGGTATTCTTGTAAAAAATATCTCCCGAATTTATTATTCCAATGATTTTTCCTGAACTAAGTAAAATTCCTTTGTTCATAGCATCCCATAGATTTTTATCTTTACCACTTGCCAAATAATGAATTTTTTTTTGATTTTTTTTTAAAATATCCATTGTCTTATCACTTGATAAACCATCTATTACTATATATTCATAATTTTTAAATGTTTGATTAAAAACACTATTAATAGTTTTTAATATTTTTTTTTCGTCATTTTTAACAACTGTAATTATACTAATCAGTGGTCTTCTTATCTTTTTTTTATTTTTAGCTTTTATTCCACCGATATATTCAAAATTAGATTTTTTTAATTCGTTTTTTTTGAATTTTGACATTTTTGGTTTTATATATATGCTGAATATATAAAAAATCATAAATGTTTTCTAATTTTAAATAATGAAAAAGCTATTAATTACTGGTGTCTGTGGATTTATTGGATTCAGTTTTGCAAAGCATCTACTTGAAAATAATAAAAATGTTAAAATTTTAGGAATAGATAACTTAAATGACTATTATTCACCAAAGCTTAAAATTCAGAGATTAAATATATTAAAGAAAAGTAAAAAATTTAAATTTAAAAAAATTGACATATCTAATGATAAATTATTACTTAAAATTTTTAAAAAAAATAAATTTGATTTAATAATTCATTTTGCAGCTCAAGCAGGTATTAGATATTCAATAACTAATCCTGAAAAATATATAAAATACAATACCGTCGGTTTTTTTAATATTTTGAATAATTGTAAAAATTATAATATTAAAAAAATAATTTATGCTTCATCTAGCTCAGTATATGGTGGGAATTACAAATATCCTTCAAAAGAAAATTTTGATTTAAAGCCTAATAATATTTATAGCTTAACAAAAAAAAATAATGAAGAATTAGCACAACTTTTTTGTAATTATTATAATTTAAATTTAATTGGCTTAAGATTTTTTACTGTTTTTGGAGAATGGGGACGTCCTGATATGATGGTAATGAAATACATTAAAGCCAGTTATAACAAGAAAGAAAAATTTTATCTTTATAATAAGGGAAATCATTACAGAGATTTAACTTATATTAAAGATGTAAATAAAATATTAATTAAATTGATAAATAAAAATTTTAAAAAACATGAAGTATTTAATATATGTTCAAATAATCCAATAAAAATTACAAAAGTTTTAAATATGATTAATAAATTCACTTTAAATAAACCGAAAATAATCAAAACAAACAAGCAAAAGGCTGACCTAATAAGGACTCATGGCTCAAATGAAAAAATAAATAAATTGTTGAAGATAAAAAAATACACCAATCTTGAAATTGCGTTAAAAAAACTAATAATTTGGTATAAAGAAAATTATAAAAAAATTAATTATTAAAATAAATTAATAATTTTTTTTTCTAAATTTTTTGTTGAATTTTGAATTAAAAATTTTTTTATTAAATTTTTATCTAAGTTTACTTTTTTGTATAAATTCTTTGGTTTTTTTAAAAATCCAGTTATTTTTGATGCTAATGATTTTTCATTCTTTGTTTCAAATATATCGCCAAACTTAGAATTATTTAATATCTCTTTATTACCTCCAATATTTGAAGCAATAATTGGAACATTATAATTTATTGCCTCAACTACACAATTTGGAAGCCCTTCAAAAATTGATGAAACAATTAATAAATCTGCATTGGAATATATTTTATTTTTATTGTTTTCATGCCCCATCATAACAACTTTATTTTTTAAATTATTTGTATTTATAAAGTTTAATATTTTTAGCTTTTCGCTTCCTTCGCCATATATAAATAATTTAAAATTATTATTTTTTACAATTTTAATGGCCTTTATAAGGGTAAAATAATCTTTTTGAGCTTCAAGCCTTCCAACAGCAATTAGCTTATAAAATGATTTTTTTTTAATTTTTTTCTTTGGTAAAATTTTATTAATAAGCCCAGAATAAACAATCTTTGAATTTATACTAATATTTTTAAGTTCCTTAGAGGTGTTTTTAGAATTCGTTAAAACTAAATCTGAATAAGAGTATAGTTTAGAAATTAAAAGTTTTATTATTTTATTTTTAAAATTATTACCTGATGGAGACAGATCTAGTTCTTTAAGTGAAGTTCTCTCGAAAAGTAAAATTTTTAAGTTTGGAATTTTTCTTAAAAATATAATTGATAAAATATTTGCAAAATGAATGTTAGAAATAAATATATTTTTATTATTTTTTTTTATTTTTTCTTTTAATATTTTTTTTATAATAAAAAAATTTAAAAATGTTTTATTTCTATTAAGCTTATATAAATTGACATATTTTGGTAAATATTTTGCATATTTGTTTTTTCCTTGATAAAATAAATTTAAATCAAATTTATTTTTGTCTAAGAATCTAATAAAATTTATAACTGCGTTACTAGCACCTCCATATTCTAAAGAGGGTACAAAAAAAAATAATTTTATTTTCATTAATTTAATAATTTAGATAATTTTAAATGATGTTGAAAAATTGTAAATTCTTTACATTTCTTTTTTAGATTCTTTTTTTTTTCAAATAATATTTTATTATCTTCTGTATATGCTTCATTAAAAATTTTAATAAAATCTTCCAATGAGTTATTTTTATATAAATACCCATTTTTTGATTTATCAATTATTTCTATTGGTCCATTAGGACAGTCACTAGTAATAACCGTTTTATTCATCATGCCCGCTTCTATTAAAACGAAACCTGGATCTTCATACCTAGAAGTAAGTATAAAAAATTTACAATTTTTAAAAAATTTAAAAACATTTTTTTTATAACCTAGAAGAAAAACTTTACTTTCTAAATTTAAATTTTTTATTTTTTTTTCTAAATTACTTCTTTGCTCTCCTTCGCCTAATACCACAAGATTTAATTCAGGATACATTTTATTAATTTTTTTAAAACCTTCTAATAAAAAAATAAAATTTTTTTGTTCTGTTAATCTCCCAATAGAAAGTAAAGTATTTTTTTCCGAAAAGTTATAATTAATATCTTCCAATGTTTTTTTTTGTTCATTAATTTCTTTGATTTCTAAGACTGGATCAGGAAGATAAAATATTTTTTTTGGATCAAAAATTTTTTTTTTGCTAAGCAAATTAATTGTTAAATTCGTGGGACATGTGATTAAGTATAATTTACTACTTACCAATTTCCATAACGATTTTCTAATAATATTTAATTTTGGATAACCTGATATTCTTAAGATAAATTTAGTTTTGTAATTAAAAAAAAATAGTAAAAATAGTGGAATTGAAGATATGAGATGGATTATTATATATTGAGGTTCTTTTTTTTTTAAAAGTATATGTAGTTTTCTAAAAGATAAAAAAAAAATAATTATATAACTAAGTCTGCTCCAAAAGAAGCCTTCCTTTGGAAGATTATCTATAATATTTGTTTTAAAATCTATAACATCTATTTCATTTTGATTTAAAATATTTTTTTTACTGTTCCATTCACCAACTACATTAATGATTGATGGATTTATTTTATTTTTTGAATATTTTTTTAGTGATTTTGCTGAATTTATTACAGCTTTAACAGTTGCTACCTTCCCTATAAAGGGACACCAGTAATATGCTTTTATCATTTTTTAATAAATATTATATCAGCTTGAAGTAACTCATTAGATTCTTTATCAAAAAATCCATTTTCTATAGAACAAATGTAAAATCCTTTTGAGTTAATTAATTTAATTATATCTACCCATAATTCTTGATTTTCATAAAGCTCTATAAATGAAATCTCACAAAAGAGTATTTTAATTTTGTTTAATATTTCATTGGCTCCTTTTATTATATTGCTTTCATAGCCCTGTGTATCAATTTTCAAAAGCAAATTATCATTTTGTAAGTTTAATTCTTCAGACAGTGAGTCTAACTTAAATATATTCACTTTTTCTGTATCAACCATTTTTGCTTCTGGTTTTGCCATTTTGTGTGCATTTGTAAAATTTAAAATACTTGTTGAAGGTGAGTAGCTAGAAATATTCAAATCAATTTTACCATCAAAATCTCCAAGAGCACATTGTTTAAATATCTGCCAATTTTTATCTCGTTGTGAATTTTTTAATAGATGATCATAAATTTTCGAATTTGGTTCAAAACTAATAATTTTATTTTTATATCCATTTTTTCTCAATGTATTTGCAAATTGTCCTGTATTTGCACCTACATCTAGAACAGTTTCAATATTATATTTATTAGATAAATCTAATAAAATATCAAAAGACGATTTATTCTTTGAAATTTTAACTAATCTATAATCAAATTTTTTTAATATATTTTTTATGATTTCTTTCATCAAATTTATTAATTATTTTAACAATTCTTTTTTGTTCATTTTGTGTTAATTCAGGATAAATAGGTAAAGATAAAATTTTTTTACTCAAATTTTCTGTAAATTTTAATTTAGAATTATTATATTTTGAGTAGGGTTTCATTTTATGTATTGGATAAGGATAAATTATTTTAGTTGAAATTCTATTTTGATTTAAATATTTGATTAATTTATTTCTGTTGTTAACTCTAATTACATAATTATAATAAACATGAGAATTATGCGTGTTTTCTAGAGGCAAAATTATTTTTTTATTAATAATATTTTTATTATAGAATTCAGCAATTTTTCTTCTTAAACTAATTTTTTTATCAATTTTTTTTAATTTAAAATTTAATATTGCGGCCTGAATTTCATCTAATCTAGAATTTAATCCATGTATTATTGATTTATATTCATTTTCAACTCCATAAAATCTTATCATTTTAGATTTTTTAAATAAATTTTTATTTTTTGTTACAATCATGCCACCGTCACCAAAAGTACCAAGTATTTTTGTTGGATAAAAAGATATGGCCGATATATCTCCTAAAGAACCAAGTTTTTTTCCTTTATAAGTTGCACCAAAACTTTGAGCACAATCTTCAATTATTTTTAGATTATGCCTTCTAGATATTTTTAAAATTTTGTCCATGTTAGGAGATTGTCCATATAAATGAACTACAACTATTGCCTTTGTTTTTTTAGATATTTTTTGTTCTATTTTATTTTCATCAATCAAATAGTCAGATTCTTTTATATCAACAAAAACTGGATTTGCACCAGAAGAAACAATTGCACTTACTGTTGGAATAGCTGTATTCGAGGTTGTAATTATTTCATCATTTTTTTTAATACCTAATGATAATATTGAAATTAATAATGCATCTGTACAACTATTAACACCTACTCCAAATTTTGAACCAAGATATCTGGGAATTCTTTTTTCTAAATTACGTACCTCTGGTCCTAATATTAAACTTTTCGAATTCAATACTTTTTTAAAAATATTGTTATAAGAAGTTTTGTTATTCCTATAGTCTCTATGAAAATTCCAATAGTCAATTTTCACTTATTTTTCCTTATTTTTGATTTTTCAAATATATAATCATTATAACTATAGTATTTATCGCACAAAACCATAAGTGTTTCCTTTTTTTTAAAGTGCACTTTAACCCAGTTGTTTGGTTCAACTTTTAAAATATCAACTAAAGGTTTCAATTTAAAAAATTTAGTATTTTTACCATTATAAATTTCAAGCTTAATATTTCCTTTGATGCTCAAAAAAACCTGGGTACATCTTTTGTGAGCATGATTTCCTCTAATATCTTTATTTTCTGAATTAATAAAAAAAATTCTCTTTATATCAATTAGTTTATTAACTTTATCCAATATAAATAATTTTGTAGAATTTGTTTTTTTTCTATTAGAAACTATTTTTTGAATTTTATTTTTTAATTTATTCATTTTAATTTGTTCAAATCAAAAACTTTATTATTATTAACTTTTATATCAAAAAAATTACACCTAAATTTATAAATTAATATTTTAATTTCAAAAAATATATCATTTATTTGATCAAAATTTTTATCAACTTTAATTAAAGTATTTTTTATAGCTTGGCAGTAAGGTATATAAATATTTTTAATTATTTCATTAGTAAAACCATACCTATTATAAACTAAAATATTAAAATTTTTAATTTTTAGACCATGAAAATGATAAATTATTCTATCTTTTGACCTGAATCTATTATATGTCCATGGCCCTTGAAAAAATTTTTTATTCTTGGAAATGTGAATTGAATTTTTGAATAATTTTGGCCATAGATCTAAATACTTTTGATCTCCAAGTCTTCCTTTGTCTGGATAATCATGACACCAATCAATACATTTAGTTTGCCACCATTTTAAGATTTTTTTGACTTTTTGATTATTATTAAAGATCATATATTGTACACAAAATTTTCCACTTACAGAGCTATAATCTTTTTTATAATGAAACCCATGTTCTGTTAATAAAACTGATTTTTTAGACCTAATAAATTCATTAATAATAAATTTAGGGTTCTTAAAAAAAAATATATCTGCATCGATGTAAGTTACTCTTTTAATTTTTTTAAATCTTTTAAAAATAAAATCTGGAAGAAAAGGTGTAAGAGTCCAACAATATTCAATAAATTTCCTTTTTTTCTTAATTTTCAATAGTTTTTCATTTTCTACATTTTTAAGAGGTATTATTTCTAAATCTTTAATTTTTTTTTTTTTTAAAAATAATTCTACTTTTTTATCCATACAAACTACCCAAAGTCTACTATCTGGCAAATATTTTTTAAGTGAAAAAAACATAGTTAAACCTTGTGGTACATAGTTAAAATTAAATAATGTTATATAATTTTCCATAATTTACAAATTTTTTGTTTTTAAAATAAAAAAACAATAACTAATTTTTTTTTTATTCAAATAAAAATTTTTTCCAATATAAGAATTACCTTGAACAATTTTTTTTTGATTTTTAAAATAATTTAGTAAAAAATTATTTTTTGAAAAAATTCTACAAGGATAGGACATATTAAAATATTTTTTGGGATTTTTTTGAATAAAAATTTTATCATCATTATCATTTGAAACAATTAATCTATCAATAATAATATATTTAATACTTTTAATCTTTAGCATTTCATTTATATGTTTTTTGGGTTTTTCAAGATATTCTAGTACACTTGAAAATAAAACTATATCTGGCTTAAACTTTTTTAATTTTTTAATATTTTTAATAAAATGAATGTTTTTATGTTTTATATGTTTGAGTCCTGCATTAACTAAATATTCTTGTTCATAAATTATCCATTCAATTAATTTTGCTTTAATTTTAGACCTATTTTGAAAAAAAAAACTTCCAAGAGAACCTCCAAAATCTATTAATTTTAGCTTTTTTTTGTAATTTAAATTAATGAATTTAATTATCTCTTTAGGATAGTTATTATCTGATAACAGTTCTCCATCTCTTTCATAAAATTTATTATTATTTGAGGAAATAATTGTATTTTTAATAATTTTATTTAAAATTTTTTGATTTTTGTAGCCTGTCGAATCTTGATTTGCATTTTTCCAGTTTTTATAAGGACCAATGAATTTTACTTTTGGATATTTAAGTTCATAATAAAGGTCATGAATAAATTTTGGCAAAATCGATTTTACATACTGTAAATAATTTTTTTTATCCATAATTTAATTTAAAAAAAATTTTTCTAAAATCTTGTTTATATAGTTTTTGTTTTTTTTTTGTTTTATTAGATATTTTTCAGTTATTACTTTATCCATTTTTGTAGATATAATTTTATCTTCTTTAATTTTCTTCGGATGTTTTAATGGAAATTTAATTAAATTTGATTTTTTTTGTAAAAAATTATTTTTTATTTTTGTATGTGTGGCTCTAATATTAAATCCAATATTATGAACCAGGTTAACTTTTGGAGTAATCGCTAATCCATTTGTTTTCCAAATATAATAGACAAATTGATGGTCCCAGGTATCAATTTTTTTTTGAAAAGTAAGTTCAAACATATTTTTATACTGATTTATTAAATAACTATTTTCATTAAATCTTTTTTTTAAAACTTCGAAACCTTTTTTTTTCCATGAAGTCATTTTTGGATCATATTTTTTCCAAACATTTCTCCATGTTGCCCATCCCCAAACTTCAATATGCTTTGTAAAAGTATATGAAAATGATTTTTTATAATCATTCATAAATGTATACCCCGATATTACTTTTATCTTTTTGTTATTTTTATATTTTGTTAATAATTTATCACAATATTTAAAAAATGATGATGAAGGTAGACAATCATCTTCTAATATTATTCCTTGAGGATTATGTTTGAAAAACCAATTTATCGCAAATATAACTCCATTTTTGCATCCAAGATTTTTTTTTGAAAATTTAATATTTATATTTAATTTATCTTTTTGTTCTTTTAGAAAAAAATTCAATTTTTCCCATTCAATATCTTGATTTTTTTTTCCATCTTGGAATATAAATATTTTTCTTTTTTTTAATTTTTCAATTTTCTTAAATAACTTAAAAAATTCAGCTGGTCTATTATAACAAATAATAAGTATTGGAGAATTTATCATTTAAAAATGTTAAGTTTTTTTATAATTTTTCTTATTATACTTTCTTTATAAATTTTAATTTTTTTATTTCTAATCATGTCCATTTCAGCTTTAGTTTTTCTATTTTGATATAAGCCTCTACTAATTAATGAATACCCTTTTTCTCCATGATCGTCGTCAATGGACACAAAAAGTTCTTTATTTAGAAAACCTGCTTTAAAAGGTATAATTTCTTTTTCTTTAAAACTTTTTTCAAAATTAAAAGGAAGCATTTTGTTATATTTTTTATTATGCTTTGAAACTTGTAAATTTCTTTTTAAAAATTCTAAACTCATAAAAGAGCATAAGGAAATTAAATAATCAGGAATAATATTATTACTTAAATGCCATAATTTAATTTTTTCATAATTTTCAAAACTTAAATCCGCATAACTAATGAAGTTTTTTTTGTTATGTGGAATTAATTTTAATTGTTTTAACAAATCACCTTTATGATAAAAACTATACATTAAATGATCAATTTTATTTTGATGAATTTCGCTTACAATCTCATTAATTATATTTGATTCTTTTATGCATAGATGATCTTCAATCCAAAAAAAAATTATTTCTGATTTTAGATTTTCTGTTATTTTTTCTGTATCTTTAATCCAGCCATTATTTGTCTCTAAAAAATATGTTTTAAGTTTGTTACTCTCAATTTCATTTTGTAAAAAATTTTGAACTTCGTATTTTAAATTTCCTCTAATATTAATGTGCCAACTTAAAATATTTGATTTACAAAATGAATGATAGGAGTCTTTTAGTCTTAAAAATCTTTCTTCTGTATCAATATAAAAATTTGCGACAACAGAAAATTCACTAGACATAAATTTAAATATTATATTTTTATTTGTTCAAAAGCTTCATTAATAAATGACTTATAATAATTTGAATATCTTCAGAAATTTGCATGTCATTTATTGAAAAATGAATTGGATGATTGCATATTTTTTTTGCTTTTCCTCCATCAAAACCTAATATTGCAAAACTTTTAACACTCATTTTTTTTGCCATTTTTAATACGTTTATAATATTCTTTGAATTTCCACTTCCAGAAAGTACAATTAGTAAGTCATTTTTTTTTGCTTTTACTCTTAATTGTTCTGAAAAAATATTTTCATAGCCTATGTCGTTTGCTAAGCAAGTTAAGACTGAACTATTTGATGATAGTGCTTCGATATTAAATCCTATGCCGGATTTCATTCCCGCCCCATATATTAAATCATTGGCAATGTGCATAGCATTAGCTGCACTACCTCCATTACCACAGATAAAAATTCTTTTATTATTAGTTTTGGTTTTTTTTATTTCTTTTACTAAAAAAGGTATTTTATTAAACGATGGGTCTAAAAGAGCTTTTGCCAGCTTAGACTTGTAACTTTCAATTTCTTTTAACATGTTTTAAATCAACATCTTTTACTTCATTTATTTCTTTAATCAAATAAATTTTGTCTTTTTATTTATTTTTTGAATAATTTGTTTTTTTATTTCCTGATTATATTGGGCGGCCCTTAATATTACTATTGGTAATTTTTTTTTTTCAATATTTTTGGACTATAAACTTTTATATTAGAACCATACAAGTATTTATTATGTTTTTTAGAATCATTATCTAATATACCTACAATCTTCGAACTATCTAATCCATTTGATATCAGTATTTGAGAAAATATATGAGCCCCGAAAAGATAAACTTCTTCTAAATTTTTAATTATATTATTTATTTTTTTTATGTCTTGGTTAATTCTTTTATAAAAATTAATAAAAATTTTTTTATTTTTTTTAAAATTATTGTATTTATTTTTTAATAATTTATTTTTTCTAGAAATTTTTTTTGTTTTATAAAAAATTGAATGATTTAAATATTTTTTTTTTTCTAATATTTGAAATCCATTTTTTTTTAATAAAAAATCAATCATTTCTTCTTCTAAAAAATAGGGATGTTCAAAGTTCATTGCATTTGCAAAACCTTTTTTAATCATTAACTTAAGATTTGGTACACTAAATATATGATAGCCACCCTCACTAAGTGAATAATAAATATCTTTAAGAAACTTATTTGGATCATATATATGCTCAAATAGATGAGAATGAATTACCAAATTAACCTCTCTATAATTTTTTTTTATGAGCTTTCTAGAAAAAAAATTTTTTATACAAATATGATTTTTATTAAAACTTTTTTTTCCATTTGGATCAAAACTTATCAAATTATATTGATTATTTACATTTAGGTGGTTAATAGATTCTGATACCGAATTATGGCCCCCTCCAATTTCTACAATTTTTCCTTTAAATTTATTTAAAAGAAATTTAAAAAAATTTATGTGATGATTGTGCCAAATTTTTCCTATTGTTCCTGATCCATGTGGTTTAAAATATAATTTTTTTAATGATACTCTTGGGTGTATTTGAACACTTCCAGTAATTTTGTTTATTTTAAAACATAAATTTTTAAGTTCTACTTTATGATTTCTGTCGACTACTCCCATATATATTGGAAAATTTTTAAATTTAAAAAGATTTATAAATCTAGAAGAGCCCGAAACTGGACAAATTAGTTTATTTCCTTCAAACATTAAATCTGTATTTAAGAATTTTTTTCATTTTGTTAAAATCGATTTTCTTTCCTGTATATATATTAAATTGTTTTAGACCTTGATATAAACTTATTTCTAATCCTCCTATATAAATTATTTTAAGTTTATTTGATATTTTACTTAGTTTTGTTTTTGGATTAATTGGGAAATCAATAATATATTTAAATTGCTTTTGCCTCCAAAGTTTTATTGGTAAAATATTTTTGTTTATCATACCAATCGGCGTGGAGTTAACTAACAAATCAGATCTTATTTGATGTCTATGATTCCAGCTTAAAATTTTGTCAAACTTTCTTAATTTCCACATTTTAAATTTTCTGTTTTTTCTTGAGAAAAGATAGATTTTTTTAATATTTAATTCTTTTAATACTTCATAGGCTGTTCTACTAGTTGAGCCATTTCCTAAAATAGTAGCAGTTTTAATTTTAAGTTTTTTATTTTTAATTATTTGTTTTAAAGCAATATAGTCTGTATTATAGCCATAAAGATTTTTTCCATTACGTAAAATTGTATTTACCGCCTTAACTTTTTTGGAAGCTTTATCAGTTTTGTTAAGATATTTTAAAACAGTTGATTTAAAAGGCATTGATACAGAAATTCCACTAAATTTATTTATCTGAAGAATTTTTTTTAATTGCTTAGCACTATTACACTTGAAAGGAATATATACTGAATTTAATTTATGAATTTTATATCCAGTATTATGTAACAAAGCACCTGTGTTTCCAGGAAATTTTGAAACAGAAATATAAACTTTAGTTTTATTATTAATTGGCATTTTTAAGTAAATCTAGATTTTTTTGTAAATAATATTTCCCGAAAAAAAAAAGTAATTTATCAAATGGTTCTTTGTGAAGTGGCGACATATTTAAAAAAATTAAACCTGTTATAATTTTTACTTTTAATAAATTATATCCATTTTTAATCAAATAATTTTCAAAAAAGTTTATTAGATCTTTAGTTTTTTTTCTTTTCGGAATTTTCATAAATATATTATTATTATACAATCTTAAACTAAATTTGTTTTTTTTTATTAAATCATAATTAATTTCAAGGCCACCTAATAATTTTGCAAAATCATAATATTGATCACCAATTATATTACTTTTTCCAAAATTAGGGCGCCAGTCAATCAGTTTAAACTTTTTATTATTGGTAAATAAAATGTTATCAAATTGAAGATCACCGTGTATAAATTTTGGAGTTCCATCTGATATATAATTCCAATCAATTTTTCTAAATATATCTTTTATTTTTAATATCTTTTTTTTTTTAAAATTTAAATTATTTATATCTAAATATTTATATTTTTTCTTAAAAGTTCTTACTCTGTTTATTGTTTTATTAAAATAAAAATCTCTGCATATATTTTTGAAGCTATTCGATTTTTTTATTTTTTCATTCCAGAGATTATTTTCTAAAAAATTCAATAGCAACTTTAAACTATTTTTATTATAATAATTATATAGAGTTGATCCTTCGATATAGTCATAAGATATAAAATTATTTTTTTTTATAAAATTGCTAGGAAAAATTTTTTTCTTTAAAACTCCCTTATTATATATTTTGTTTACAATATTTTTATCTGCAAAATATTTTGTTACTTTTGATTTTGAAATATAAATTTGTTGATTATCTTTATTAAAATTATATTTTTCATATTTTATTATTAAATCTTCATAATTTTTTTTTGTCCCTGTATCTTCCCAATCTATATTAATTTTTTTAATTACTTTTCTTTTTAAAATGTTATTAAATCCTAAAGACACCTGAGGTTCAGCAAATGATTTCGTTTTAAAACCTTCCCAAAATAATTTATAATTTTTTATAAATGCTAAACCTACAAATATGCTTGAATTATTAGTTTTTTTAACTCTTTTTTTGTCGATAATTTTATAAATATTATTTTTATTAGAAATTAAATTGCAGAAATTTTTAGTATTTATTTTTTTTGAACTATAACTTCCCATCCAATCAAAATTGGTAATATTAAAAATTTTCTTTTTCCATATAGTATCGCATGAAACAAAAAAAAAGGACTTTTGTAGATACTTTTTACACTTAAATAATGAAGTACCTGGACCGCTTCCTTTTCCTCTATAGTTTTTTACCTCTACAAACTTAACATTTAGATCCGGATGATGAATTTTTATAAAATCTCTTACTTGTTTTCCCTTATATCCAATTGATACAATAAATTCTGAGTTCTTTGGAAAATTTTCGAAAATTTTACTTATTATAGATTTTTTATTTAATGATAAAAGTGATTTGTTTTTTTTCTTAGTATAAAATCCTAACCTACTTCCTGTCCCAGACGTCAAAATACAAACAGTAGGATTTGTCATTTATTAACTAATTCTTGTTGATGTGTTCTGAGGTAATTCTGCCGTGACTTCTATTTTTATCATCTGCTATTCTAATTACATCGTCTAGGTGAGGGGTCGAAACTTCATATAATATAATATCTGATATTGCTTTAAGTCTGTGTACAGCATAATTATTAACATTTACATAATTTCCTTCTTTTATCTTATTTTTTACAATATTTTTTAAAATTAAATTTTTATTATTTTTTCCATTTTTTTTACTCATAGTTAATTCGGCCTTACCTTTAAAAAGATAATTAGTTTCAATTTTCTTTTTATGAAATTGCAAACTAGTTCGATTGCCCTTTTTTATAAATATTTTTTTAAATGAATAAGTGGGTTTTTCACCATTTATCCATAGCTCATATCCCCATGGCTTTTTAACTTTATGAATATCTTGCTCTCTTAATTTTTTTAAAATGTTTTTATTAACCTTCTTTTTTATACCTGCTAATCCAATAGTAATTTTATAATCCGAAGTTATGTTTAACTCTTTCAATCGAAAATCAAAAAATTTATATTTTGATAATTTATAAATTTTATTGTTAATTTTTATTTTAGCATTTTTGTTATTTGATTCAAAAACAACTATTGATCCAATATTAATTTTATTCGTTTTGAAACCTTTGTTGTGGCTTAAATTAATAATTGAGTATTGGTATTTTTTTAAAAATAAGTTTTGAATTAAATTTTTTTTTTTTATATTTCCAATTTCTAATCCATATTTTTTTTTCATAAACTATATTTCAGTAACCTTTTGTTATTCTTAAAAAAAGAATCATAGTATTTTTTTACATGCAAGTGCATATCCCACCTTGTTTGAAATTTATATTTTTTTTTCATCCAGTATAAGCCTTCTTTAACATATAATTTTAAATTTTTATCAAAAGGTTCAGTTTTTATTAACATGTTTTTGTTCAAAAGATAACTTTCATTCTCTGAAAGCCAAACTTCTGAAGTTATAGCGGCACCCATATTATTTTTATAAGCTTTAAGAATTAATTCTGAATCGGCACCAAAACCTCTAAAATTATTACCATCAAATAAAAAATTCATATATCCATTTTTAGTATTTTTTATTTTATGAATAAAATTTTTTCTTATAAAATAGGCATTGTTATGTATATACCAAAAAAATTTTAATTTTCGAAAACGTAGCAGGTGCTTTTCACCCCATTTCTTTGAGCAAGGTGACAATATTGCAATTTTTTTTTCTTTATCCATAATCTTAACTAATTTATTTATGAATGGTTTCCTCTGTACAACAGTATCATTTGTTATTAAAAAATAGTAATCGTATTTATCAAATTTTTTTTCTTTAAATAAACTATACAATCCAAAATTCATACCTCTTCCAAATCTCAATCCATTTTTTCTAGCCATCTTCCAATTTGCTGACCATGTAGTTTTTTTTGATTTATTTTTTTTTAAAGACCCAGAATCTACTATAAATATATCTGTATATTTATTATTAAATTTTTTTATCAAATTAAATAATTTATCTGTTATGGTTGGTAAATTTCTATTTAATATTATTGTAGCAACTTTTTTCATTATCTTACTAAATTAAAATTTTTTATATATCGATATACTAATTTTTTTA
>MDTG01211753.1_pt1 | contig 27521 bp, 25 predicted proteins | sample 811421 | NCBI WGS metagenome assembly MDTG01 (sample SAMN05326645, study PRJNA326480) | marine metagenome | isolation source: seawater | place: Pacific Ocean: South East | collected 2011
GCACCTACGGAAGAGAATTTTGGTCGATATTATGATAACTTTGTAGTCACATTTTAAAATCAAAATAACTCACGAGCTCCAGCAGCCGAATATAACGGACTTTCACGGAAAGCTCCAACGCTTGTGGTCATTGCTCTGCGACAGAGCAGGAGATAGGAATGAAACAAGGTAGCTACAATTTTTTATTCTGTGCGATTATTTCAGTGTTGATATCAACGTCAAGCTTTGCCCAAAATGGCCTGCAAGCAATCGAAGAAATAACTATCACCTCTAATAGCCGTCAGTCGGAGGGTATGGCTGACATTAATGCTGCGGTCTCTGTAATCGCGAGGGACGAACTCACGGCAATAGCACATACCCATGCCCAAGAAGCTCTCAATCGCTTACCCGGTGTTAGTATCCATCGAAATAATGGACGAGAGAGTCTCACGGCTATTAGATCACCCGTACTAACCGGAGCCGGCGCTTGCGGCGCTTTTCTAATAGCTGAGAATGGCATTCCGGTAAGGTCCAATGGGTTTTGTAACGTAAATGAAATGTTCGATACTCATTCAGAGAATGCGGAGCGAGTGGAGGTCGTTCGCGGACCCGGTAGCGCGTTTTGGGGTTCAAATGCAGTTCACGGTCTTATTAACGTTGTGCTACCCAAGGCTGGTGATGCAGGCACCCTCACAGTGGAACAAGGGCCGTGGGGTTCAAAGCGTGTGAAGACACAGATCGGCAAAGATTATGGAAATCTCAAACAACTTCTGCTTCTTAACGGAGTTAACGAGCAAGGCTATCGCGAGAACAGCGGGGTAGACCAACAGAAACTTTCTTGGTTATACAACTACACATCCAGCAATGGCTGGGACCTAGACGGTGGCTTTTCATATCTCAATCTAAACCAAGAAACGGCCGGCTACATTGTGGGTAATGGCAGTTATGAGGGTGATGGCCGTGACGGAAATCCGAATCCTGAGGCATACCGAGACAGCGTCAACGGCCGCATCTGGACCTCGTTTAGCAAGACGCTCGGAAACTGGGATGTCGTCATTACCCCTTATGCTCGCGAAGTCAACATGAACTTCATGCAGCACTTTTTGCCAGGGAAACCGATTGAAGACACGTACCACAGATCGATTGGCACTCAGAGCGCCTTTTACAAAACGTTAGCAAGTGGTGCTGAATTTGCATTGGGGTTTGACATTGAGGGAACAGATGGAAAACTAATGCAGTTTCAGCCGAACCCAACCGTTGGCTCATTCTTTTTGCGCAACCACATCCCGCAAGGCAAACACTATGATTTTACCGTCAAGTCACGTCAGCTGGCTGCATTTGTAAACTACGAGCAGAACCTAACAGAGTCTCTTCGACTTTCTTTGGGCCTTCGAGCAGAGGAAATGGACTATGAATATGACAATTTAATGCTCGATGGCCGCACCAATGACGCCGGTATCGCTTGCCGATTTGGTTGCAGATACAGTCGCCCTTCGGACCGAAGCGATAATTTTACCAACCTCTCCCCGAAGCTTGGGCTTAGTTATGCAATCGGTGAAAACTACAGCCTGCAATTTAGGGCTCAACGAGGGTTTCGGGCGCCCCAAGCGACCGAGTTATATCGCTTGCAGAACACTCAGACTGTAGCAAACTTAAGTTCTGTCGAACTTGACAGCTATGAATTTGAATTCAAAGGTACCGGCATCAACTGGAACTATTCAGTTTCAATTTATTCGATGGATAAAGACAATGAGATCATGTCGAATAGTTCTCGTACAAATCTTAATGGTAATGCTACATCGCACCGCGGTGCTGAATTTGGCGCGGGAATCGACCTCAGCTCAACTCTTTCCCTGGCTGGAACCTTTAATTTCGCGGATCACTCTTATGAGAATCCATTGATCTCTGGCGGAATCAATATCAAGGGGAAGGATGTAGACACGGCGCCAGATCGATTTGGCAATCTCCGCCTAAAATGGACGCCAACCGAGACTCTCTCAAGCGAGATGGAATTAGTGCATATGGGTGACTACTTCACAAACCCAGAAAATACTGCGAAATACGACGGTCACGATGTCGTAAATCTTCGTACGCAATACGAAGCCAGTGAATCATTATTGATTTATGTAAATATCATGAACTTATTCGATGAAGAATATGCAGAGCGAGCCGACTGGACTTCATTTGCGGGCGATCGATATTTTCCAGGCGAACCTCTTCGGGCCTATCTAGGGTTTACCTATAAATATCGTTAATCTTTATTTATAATATGCATATTAAGCCAGGGAGTATATTATCTTCTTTGTCTTAGGATCCTTGTCATGACAGTCAAAGGGGTATCTGAGGGCCAGGTTTGCCTCAATCGGTTGGAACAATATTTTACAGAGCAAAAGTTGGAAAAAGAAATTTTCCATCCGGACCCGACCATCAATTCTCTCGCTCATAAGAAGAAAACCGGGCTCAAGAACGCCGCAGTATTAATAGCCGCTTCACCTGAAAACGTCGATTTAACAAGCAGCATCATTCTCACCCTTCGTTCACAAAACCTAAAGTCACACGCGGGTCAAGTCAGCTTGCCTGGCGGAACAACCGATGCCTCTGACATTAACGCGGTTGACACAGCTTTGAGAGAAGCTCAAGAAGAGGTCTCGCTGGGGAGAAATCGGGTTAAGGTTTTGGGTTGCCTCGGCAAGATAGCACTCCCATCTGGATACCTAGTCACGCCGGTCGTTGGCTTGATTGATTCATTCCTAAATCTAACTCCTTTCCCAGATGAGGTAGACGAAATATTCTCTGTACCTCTAACTACAGTGCTTGATCCAAATGCTTACAAGACTAAAGTAAAAAAAACTGATTCGGGTAATCATCAAATATTAGAGATCCAATATAACGGATACCGAATTTGGGGAGCAACGGCAGCCATTCTCTATCATCTCGCGAACGAAATCGAAAATAATATCAAACAAAAAATTTAGCCATCAAAATTGGTGGTCGGTCATAGGCCGCCGATATCTGCAACGAACTCCCTCTCTATGTTCCTTTTTTTATTTGAACAAAGCATAGAACCTATGAAGTCACAATGCCCACTCCGGGAACTCGCCCAAAACATCAAAAGTGAAATGACCGAGTGTGTAAACAAATACGGTTAAAATAATTACAGAGAGCACATCTAAGAAAATTCCCGCCGTCACCATTTTTAAAATCGGAACACGACCAGACCCATAGACAATGGCATTGGGGGGCGTTGACACAGGGAGCATAAACGCGCATGAAGCTGCCAGAGTGGTTGGTATGAGAAGTAGTAAAGGATGTACTTCGATTGCCTGAGCTAAGCTTGCCATTATCGGAACAGCAAGGGATATTGTTCCTGTATTGGAAGCAACTTCCGTCAATAACGTTATAAAAGTGACAGTGCTAATTACGATCGATAGTGGGCTCGAGTCACCTAAGAGTACTTGCAGCTGCTCTGCAACATAAGTGCCCAATCCAGACGTCGAAAACCCTTTTGCTATCGCTAACCCGCCGCCGAAAAGCAACAAAATCCCCCAGGGGATCTTTTTGGCATCCTCCCAATCCAAAAGCTTCCCTCCTATTTGATTACTTGCAGGTATCATAAATAACATCAAGGCCATTGCGATAGAGACAGTGCCGTCATCGATCATATAACTGATAGGCTCGGAGCCAAACCAAGCTAAACATAAGTCTAGATAATGACTCCACCCAAAAACATCGAAATCAGCACCGAACAACCGCTCTTTCCGAGTCATCCAAAGGACGGCCGCTGCAAAAAAAACCAGACGCACTCGCTTTTCCTCAAGCGAAATTGGGCCTAATTTCTTGAGCTCTTGATGGATAAAGTCCTTACCGCTAAAAGGCGTGACTAAGGGCAGTGGAAAAATGACATATGTCAGCACAAACCAACTCAAGACCAAAAAAACCAGACTCATGGGGAGGGCAAACGTCATCCAAGTCACAAAAGCAAACTCAGGAGCGTTTGGAAACAATTGAGACATCTGTGTCACTAGCACTCCGTTCGGAGGAGTCCCTATCAGAGTGGCAACCCCGCCGATTGAGGCGGAATAGGCAATACCAAGCAAAAGAGTCAGAGCAAAATTTTCGGCCCTCGGCTCGGGCTTGCCTCCCGATTCTAATACCTCCGTATTTATTTCTTCATAGAGCAGAATAAGCGACATGCCCATCGGCATCATCATCAATGCCGTGGCAGTGTTAGACAACCACATCGACAAAAAGGCGGTCGCAACCATAAAACCTAAAACCAATCGATGTGGCTGACCCCCAATTATCTTTAATATATTTAAGGCAATACGTTTATGTAAATTCCATTTCTCAACCGCGATCGCAATAATGAATCCTCCCAAAAACAAAAGGATGATCCAATCCATATATTGGCCGGCCACATCTGGAAATGTAATATCAAAGTCCGAGGCAGAAAACCCTTCCTTAAATTGGGCAAGACTTAAATCTATTCGATTACCAGCAGCTATTTCGCGACCGCGCATAATGCCGAACAAAGGAAACAGAACAATAGGTAGGAGCGCTGTAGCAGCAAGAGGAATAGCTTCTGTAATCCACCAGATGGCCATTAGCACGATTATCGCGGCCATACGCGTAACAAGCGGATTGCTGGGATCGAGATCAAGAAAAATTAAAATACAGAGAAAAACCACAGGCCCAAATAACAAACCAAACCGACTTCGAAACGAGTTAGTTTCCCTTTTTTTGGAAGGCGAACTTTGCCCTATCGTCATACTTTTTTCCACGAATTATGCGCAAGCTTACAATCGCCAACAAGACGTATGACTAAATTTAAAAATCAGCAAGCCGCCTTGCGTGTATTTAGAGACTAATATCTAAACAAAAACTCACATTTTCTATTGCACCCTAGCCGTCCTCTCAATGCTTACCCAACCGATTACAGCTCTTTTAATATGTAATCGGCGGCACTGACTTTAATTTCACCGGGCTCTTCAATTCCTAAATACGTTACGATTTCGTTATCCACAATCATCCCAAATCGCTTGGCTCGTCGCCCCATCCCAAAACCAGACATGTCATTGGCTAAACCGAGCTCCGACGTAAACTCTCCATTGCCATCAGCAAGCATCAAAATCTTTTCGGCATTCTGATTAACGGACCAAGCGCCCATCACAAAAGCATCGTTCACCGACATACACGCAATGGTGTCAACACCTTTGTCTAAAATTGCTTCCGCATTGACGACAAAACCTGGCAAATGTGTCATTGAGCATCCCGGAGTAAACGCTCCCGGCACCGCAATCAACACTACTTTTTTATTAGCAAATACTTCCTCACTGCTTACGCCCTTGGGGCCATCATCTGTCATTATAGAAAAACCAATCGCGGGGATCTTGTCGCCTACTTTTATTGTCATTACTTTTACCTTTTTATAAATTTTTAAATAGCCAAGCCATCTTCATCGTACCAAGTTTTCAAGCTCGAGTAACGAACTCTAGAGCTCCTCATAACACTAACATGAGCTGGGTTCGGATTACCTTTTTTTACCTTCACGAACTTCGATAACTCGCTCAAGCCATTGCAAGTAAGGCGCAACGCGCTCGAAAACGGCAATAGAGCCATATTCCCCTTGTCTCTCTTCAGAAAAGTTAACTCCTTTAAGCTGACCCACGATAATCCCAACTAACAACAATCCGTGAACTCCGCTCATTAAAACAGGGCCCCCACTGTCTCCAAGACTGGGCATTCCCTCCAAGGGGTCACTTGCTTCAGTCCTCGGGTCGTCAAAACGAATTCTTAAACGCTTAACGCTATCTGATGTTATTCGATTAGTCGCCATCCGAAGCTCGCCATCGGTGTAATTTCGACCGGTTGTTCCAATACCCGAATAGCCCCAGCCGAGAAAGCTTACACCCACTCCAGAAACAACTTCCTCCGTACCTATTGCAAAAGAATTCAGACCTTTGCGTGGATGCTTCATACGAAGAAGTGCAAGATCAACATCCTGCCCTGCAGGTTTGTAAAAGTCAGGATGAAAAACAACCTTATCGACGTAGTTTTTCTCACCTGCGATGATAACTTCGTAACTGTCACCATTTGATAAAACTTCATTTAAATTCACCTGCTCAATACAATGAGCAGCCGTTATCGCCCACCAAGCATCCACAAGCGTAGCCGCACAAATTCGACGATCGCCAATACGTTCCAGAAAAAAAATTGAAGGATACACTCTTTCCAAAACCAGGTAACGTTCCGGTGCTACATCGTGACGAATGATTATACCTTGGCTATTTGAGCTTAAAATAAGCAATAAAAATCCACAGAGTCGCAAGCAAACTCTTAAGTTCTTAAAGCCCCAATAACGACAAAAACCCGAAGAAATAGAATTCTGAAACGCTACAACCACTGCTACTTCTCACCTGCTAATTCAGCAATCATCACATCAATCGCCTCCGCACGACGCCTGGGATCATCGAGCTCAAGCAGCTTCTGTCGATTAACATTACTCATGGGCAACAGCTCACCTAAACGCCATCCTAAATGCCATAAATCTTCGTAATTAATATTAAAGTTTTTTTCTTTAATTACAGGGTGTGCCTCCAACCCTCTCAAGACCTCTATTAACCTAGGATACTCTTCAACGCCCGACGCAAGCTTCGTATCAACACGATCTTTACCATGAAATTTAACGTGGCCCATAAGCAAGTCGTTATCTGCTTCCCAACAGTCCTCTACCTGGAACTTCGCAGTGCCTTCAATAGTAATACTTAACAAACCGTTGTCTAACTGATTCCAATCTACAATCTGTGCTCCAGTTCCGATTCGATGAATCGTTTGCTTCGTTCCACCCTCGCGCAATTCAGGACCCATCTGAAGGGCACAAATACCGAACAGCGTCTGACTGCGCATACATTCCGTTACCATATCGATATATCGACGCTCGAAAATCTGAAGATCATGCTTACCGCCCGGAAACAAGACAATGTCCAGTGGAAAAAGCGGAATTGTAGATTCATAACCCATAACTTACCCCTTACCCCAATCAGCGAACGAACAAAGTGGCTAGCGACTCGCTAAACCATCAACTATCCTTTCGTGGATACCTTCAAACCCAGAATTACTCATGACAACAATATGATCGCCTTCGCGCGCGATTGTAAAAATATGAGCCAGAATCTCATGAACTTCAGAAAAACTGACCCGCGAATCTCCGTTCTCCGCGCAAAGGGCTTCAAAATCTAATTGCGAGTCCACCGGCCGCTTCCACACAACTTCATCTGCTGGCATGCATGCTTCTGCAAGTTTATTCTGATGAATCCCTCCGCGCATCGTGTTCGATCCAGGCTCGATAATAGCGATAATCCTTGAATTCTCGCCACGACTATGAAGCTGAACCTTCAAACCTTCCAACGTCGTCGCGATCGCCGTTGGGTGATGAGCAAAATCGTCGTAGATATAGATGCCACTTACCTCCGCGAGCAGCTCCATTCTTCTCTTCACGCCATTAAATTTTCTTAACGCACTCGCCGCATCGATCAAACGCACACCAACATGATGGGCGGCGCCAACCGCTGCTAAAGCATTCTTTGCGTTATGGATGCCGAACATTGGCCAGCGAACCGTCGAAGTCTGTTTATCTCCTGAGACAGGATTGTATTCAATTTCAAATTCACTCCAGTCTTTTTTCACCGCTGAAGCAGACCAGTCACCAACACATAAGTTTGAATCAATCATTCTGCTGGGCGTAACTTCTGTATCCGGACCAAAACGCTCCACGGAAGTCCAGCAACCCGTATCCAATACCTCCTCAATAGCAGGATCATTGCGCGGCGCTAAGATAAGACCATTACTCGGCACAGTTCTAAGTAAGTGATGAAACTGTTTTTGAATAGCACCAAGATCCGGAAAGATATCAGCATGGTCAAACTCTAAATTATTAAGAATAACGGTGCGAGGGGCATAATGTACAAACTTTGACCTCTTATCAAAAAACGCACTGTCGTATTCGTCCGCTTCGACAATGAAAAAAATAGAGTCACCAATGTCTGCCGAGGCAGGCAGGTCATTCACAACCCCACCAATTAAGTAGCCGGGCTTAAGTCCTGCCTCCCTCAGAATCCAAGCCAACATCGCGCTCGTGGTTGTCTTACCATGAGTTCCAGCAACTCCAAGAACCCAACGATCATGTAAAATTTCATCGGCTAACCATTGTGGTCCAGACGTATATCGCAGCCCAGTATTCAGCACATATTCTACTGCCTCATTGCCGCGGCTAAGCGCGTTACCTACTATAACTAAATCGGGGTGCGGCTGAAGATGCGCCGCAGAGTAGCCTTCACAGAGCATAATGCCTTGACTCTCAAGCTGCGTACTCATCGGTGGATACACACCTAAATCGCTTCCGCTCACCTTATGACCCTGCTGCTTGGCTAAAACCGCCAAGCTGCCCATAAAGGTTCCACAGATACCAAGGATATGAATATGCATCGCGAAGTTAAAATCCAAAAAAAATAAAATTTTTCAAGGGGTGTTTATAACATAAAAGTCGCGTAGCATTGCACCACTGACCAACTGATTTCACAACCAATCATTTAGCACTCGGCAGACCACTTAAGCCAACGAACAAAAGTTTACTTCATATGTTAGACGACTCACCGACTCTTTGGGAATATTCCACCCATTATTACTCCAACCCTGCGATCGCCAGTTGCTGTTTAACTTTACAGAACCAATATCGTCAGGACGTCAACATAATTTTTCTTTGTTACTGGTATGGAACATACCATGGAGAAATTTCTTTTGATAAAATGAGCGCCATACTCAGCTTCAGTGCCGAATGGCATAAAATTGCTATTTATCCATTAAGATCTGCGCGAACCGACCTCAAAATATGGACAAATCAAGAAGATAAAATTGTGCTTAAAAAGGAATCCTATGAATCATTCAGGGAAAATATAAAAACGATAGAGCTCGAAGCCGAAAAAATTCAACAACAATCACTAATGGAATTCTGCGTAAATGGGCTTTCCAAAGACTCGAAGTCATCGAGTAGATCCGCGAGTGCTGCCAGAACAGCGAACATAAAAACACTGATCGCCCTTCAAAATCAGTTTGATGACCTCGTTACTTTAGAGGCTCAATTTAAGCAACTCACCGGGCTGCTCGAGACTGACTAAGCGAAACTAAACTCAATTAATTGGCTTCGGGTTTCGCCGTCGCCTTGGTTTCTGATTTCCCGAGTTTTCATTACGGTCTTTGGCCTTATTGCTATTTACCGAGGTCGATTTTTTTCTTACTCCGCTCGATTTTTTGAGATTATTTTGCTTAGCAGCGCTTTTCCCAGAACGCCTTCGAACAGAACCTGAATTGGACCGGTTATTGGTTCCTGGCGTCGGCGAAGCTAAAAACAACTCGGTAAGGGCCTCAGCTGGACGCGCGAGCACGGGATCAATTTTAGCCGCATCTGCCACAGGAATCTTTTGTTTAATTAACTTTTCTATATCTCTTAACTGCTTAACCTGATCGCGGCTCACTAACGAAATTGCTGACCCGCCTGCTCCCGCCCGCCCGGTGCGCCCAATGCGGTGCACGTAGTCTTCGGCTACCTGAGGGAGATCAAAGTTAATCACAGTATCCAACTGATGAATGTCAATACCACGCGCTGCGATATCAGTAGCGACAAGAACTTGCACCTTATCAAGCTTGAAGGCTTCCAATGCTTTCGTCCTTTGCGCTTGAGATTTATTGCCATGAATTGCGAGCGCCCCCACTCCATCCTTTGCAAGTTTCTTTACGAGGTTATTTGCACCGTGCTTAGTTCGGCTAAATACTAAAGTTTGATTAGTGTTAGAACGGAGTATCAGACTTAAAAGCGCGGGCTTCTCGTCTTTCTCTGCTAAATAAAGAGTCTGCGAAATAATCTCTACGGTGGAGTTACGTGGCGCAACATCAATCTCAACTGGGTTATTGCATAAGCTCTTAGCGAGCGTGCGAATTTCATTCGAGAATGTAGCAGAGAACAACAAGTTTTGACGCCGTTTGGGCAACATCGCAAGCACCTTACGGATATCACGAATAAATCCCATATCCAACATACGGTCAGCCTCATCAAGTATCAAAACCTCAAGATCTCCAAAAACAACAACACCTTGCTGTTTTAGATCCAACAGCCGACCAGGAGTAGCCACCAAAATATCTGTCCCGTGGCCCAAAGCTTTCTTTTGAGGATTAATATTAACGCCCCCAAAAACCACATTTGCGCGTAGGTCTTCGTTAATTCCATAGGTCTCAATGCTCTCTTGAATTTGAGCCGCTAATTCTCGAGTTGGTGTTAACACGAGCGCGCGTATTGAGTAACGCTTTGTATTTCGCCTTCCGCTAAGTAACTGCAAAAGGGGTAATGTAAACCCTGCAGTCTTGCCCGTCCCAGTCTGTGCTGCAGCCATCACGTCACGGCCCGCCAGAATTTCTGGGATCGCGCGCTTCTGAATTGGGGTTGCCTCGGTGTAACCTGTTTTTTCAACTGCGTGTAAGAGTGATTTAGAAAGACCCAGATTTAAAAACGTCATAAATTTTCTTCTTTAGATACCGCAAACTTAAAATATCTCTATCAAGCTGGCAGCTGAGCGACCCCTTGATAAAATTAGAAATGCAAATTGTGAACTTCGTAATAACGAAGGGGCACGGATGTGCAAGCGATAGTTGTTACGATGATCAGGGCTCAGCCAATAAGAAAAAGATATGCGGGAGTAATATCGCATAGAAACCCTGCACCGAGAGCAAAGACTTTTGTTGCTAACGTTGTATAGACGCCAAACAACTTCGGACCCCCAAAAAAATTTAAATTTTCAATTTAAGGGTAAAGCATTTACTACAAGTATGATGCACCGTCCGAAATCTGCCACGGCACAACGTCGAACGTGCGCGCACATTAACACAATCACAGCGCAAGGAAAGCGATATTTAGTTAAATCCAGACGACGAGAGAGAACGCTGAGCTTAAAACCTATCTACTCGCTTTTATTAACACCATGCCAGCGCTGCACAAGCTCCGAATCAAGACCAAAAAGATCAAGTATCCGTCCCACATGATGGTTAACTAAGTCATCTATAGTTTTCGGCAATATGTAGTGTGCAGGCATTGGTGGCGCCATCACCGCGCCCAGCTGACATGCCTTCATCATCAGTTCACAGTGCCCAACATGTAAGGGAGTCTCTCGAGGCACCAGCACTAACCTACGGCATTCTTTGAGCACGACATCTGCAGCCCGAACAACAAGCGAATCGGAATAAGAATTTGCAATAGCAGAAAGAGTCTTGATCGCGCATGGCGCTACGACCATACCGTCAGTTTTAAAAGACCCGCTCGCGATGCTGGCTCCGATGTCTCTATTGGAATACGAATAATCAGCCAAAGAAACAACATCCTGTGTCTCCAAGTCCGTCTCGACCGCGATGTTAAGTTTTGCCGCATCTGACATCACCAAATGCGTTTCTACTTCCGCGACGTCTCTCAGAACCTCGAGCAAGCGAATCCCATAAATTACCCCACTCGCGCCTGACATTCCTACAATGATCTTCACTCTCGCCCCCCCGTAAGTAAAAACGGATTTTTTTTGCCATTTAATTGCGTCCGTAATCTTGACCTATCACCGCTTTCAAGGCAAGGGAGCACATTGCGAGTAAAAGTCCCAACGGTTAACATAAGCGCTCTGTTGAAATTTTAGGACTTCCTTGAAAATCTGACACAGACACTCAGAAGAGAGCCACCATGAGCACAAAAAAACCAAATCTTTTCTATGCACAGTCAGGTGGCGTCACAGCGGTCATCAACGCAAGTGCCTGCGGTGTCATCGAAACTGCTCGAGAGCATCGCAACGAAATCGGCAAAGTGTATGCGGGACTCAATGGAATTATGGGCGCGCTACATGAAGAATTAATTGACACTAGCAAGGAGTCAGCCAAGACAATCGCTTCGCTGCGCTCAACACCGTCTGGCGCATTTGGCTCCTGTCGTTACAAACTCAAGTCGTATGCCGAAAATTCTCAAGAATACGATAGACTGATGGATGTATTCCGCGCCCATAACATTCGGTACTTTCTTTACAACGGTGGAGGTGACTCTCAAGACACCGCAAATAAAGTCTCACAAATCAGTCTTGAAAAGGGATTCCCTATAAGCTGCATCGGAGTGCCAAAGACCGTCGATAACGACTTACCGATCACCGATAACTGCCCTGGGTTTGGCTCGGTCGCCAAATATGTAGCCGTGTCAATTCGTGAGGCCGGGCTGGACGTTGCCTCAATGTGTGCAAGCTCAACCAAGGTATTCGTGATGGAAGTGATGGGCCGCCATGCTGGCTGGATCGCTGGAGCAGCTGGCTTAGCAAGAAAGGACATAGGGGAAGCGCCGCATATTATTCTGTTTCCCGAAATTCCGTTCGAGAAAGATAAATTCTTAAAAAAAGTGCAGAGCTGCGTAAAGAGGTTTGGGTACTGCGCGATCGTCGTATCAGAGGGTGTTAGAGAAAAATCTGGTAAGTTCCTTGCTGATGCCGGCGGCAAAGATGCCTTTGGGCACGTTCAATTAGGTGGAGTCGCGCCGTTTATCGCCGAGATGATTAAACAAAACCTTGGATACAAGCACCACTGGGCCGTTGCAGACTATTTACAACGCTCGGCCCGGCACATTGCTTCGAAGACCGACGTGGAGCAGGCCTATGCGGTTGGAAAGGCGGCCGTTGATTTCGCGCTGGCTGGCAAGACAGCGGTGATGCCTATAATCGTTCGTCGTCAAAGTCGGCGCTACAGTTGGCATATCGGTGAGGCAAAGCTAAGCGATGTCGCGAACGTTGAAAAAATGATGCCGAGAAATTATATAAGCCGAGACGGGTTTGGTATTACTCAGGCTGCACGGGAATATCTTTCGCCCCTTATTAAAGGTGAGGACTATCCTGCATACAAAAATGGAATACCTCAGTATGCTACACTTAAGAAGATTTTAGAGAAAAAGAAACTCAAGGCATGGCGACCAAAAACAACATAATGAATAAGAAGTAAAAATTCTTGGATTTGGATGAGTCGTATGAGGAGTGTTTCAATATGCGAAAAGACAATAATTCCTTCCTCAGGCCACATCTCTTACTTATCTTTACAAGTCTGTTTGCAGTTCCTGCGACAATTCTTGCAGAACCAATTTGGCAGTTCATTAATCAAGGCTCACACCAAAGCATTCTTGAGTCAATCAAAGCCCCTGCTTCCGCCTCTGCAGGGATGCCAGTAGAAATTTCCCTCGGAAATCTTAAATCATTAAATCTTAACGATGAAATCGAACTCAAGACGAGCCCCAGCGCCTCTATCTTTTTCGATATTGCTGACTCTTTGACTTTTCCTAATGGAGATAGCAGCTGGCACGCTGCAAATGATGAAGATGGCCTCCTTGAGACTCTTTCAATGACAGCTGGCAAGAAATTCTTCATAGCCTCATTAGTCGCCCAGGGCAATTCCTACAAAATAATTGCAAAAAAACAGGCCAGTAAAGAAAATTATATAGGCTGGATTTACAGTGAAAATCCGTCAATTTACAGACCAATCAACGACACCATTCTTGAGAGGGATTCAGACTCTGAGACAGACAATCCACGTTCCTTCTCCGCCTTGGAAGAGCCAGCCTTAGACCTTCAAATTTCGGACAGTACCCCGAACCGGTTCTTCTTTATCGGAGATAGCGTGACCTGGTCATTTACGATTACAAATCCCTTTTCTGAGACTACTAATCCACTCACTCTCTCGATAGGTGGCAAGTACGTTGAACCTCCGTTCGAGACTGCAGAAATTCAAAAGGACCTGACAGACTCTTCTGAGTGGATAAATCTTCCAGCAAACTGCTATAAAAAGACCTACGAAGAGTCGAACCCTTATCGAAAGTTAGGCGAAATAGAATGCCGGGTTGATCCGATCGCGCCCAAGTCGACAAGAACGCTGAACCTTGATAGCAAGTTGCGTGCCGACTTTTCCGTTAATGATCTCGCCTACGGTAACGCTTTAACGTATCCATTCTCAAGCGTGACAGAAGACAAAACCTATAGAACCGCCTTTGGCGACTACGCCCGCTCGATTCGCGGACCCTTGCCGGTCGAGGATGTGTTAATAGACTCCGATGGCGATGGCATGAGTGACTTTAATGAGACTCTCATCAATAGCGACCCTGCCAAGAAAGATCGAGCTCCTGCCAGAGATGTAGAAATCGACGTGGTTGTGCTCTACACCTCCAACTTTGTTGAGGACATTTCGATAGACGCGGAGACCCAAATCAATAATTCATTTACGATTGTTAATGAAATGTTTGCGGGCAGTGAGACAGGAATACGTTTTAATATCGTTCATTATGAGCAACTCGATTACGTCAACAACTGCACCGCCGAACGATGCACTGATGGGCAGCGCTGGAATGACACTCAGACCGTCATTGCTGAATATGGCAAACGTGAAGAAAATCAATGGCAATTCAGCGAAAAGCTCAGAGCACTCTACGGTGCCGATTTCGTTTTTATACTAGATGGTAAGAGAGGTGACGACCCAACGGCAGGTCAGGCCGAGAGCGGTGTGAATAACCGAGGATACTTCGGTCTACAAAAGCATAAGAGAACGGCGTTCGTCCATTACAACGAAACCGGATTTAATCTTGATGAGGAAACGATGAGCCATGAATTAGGCCACCTATTCGGCCTCGGGCACTCGCGGCGTCAGGCCCGACTCCTATCTGCTGAGTGGGCCGATGAGTCTGGCACCTTCCCCTGGGCGCAGGGTTTTGGCGAAGATGATCGGTTCACGACCATCATGGCTTATCCAAGTTTTTTTGGTACTGATCAACGAATCCGTCGATTCTCAGATGCCAACCGCTCAGACTGCGAGTACACCCAACTAAAACCCTATAAAATCATTACAGGAAACGCCTGTGGTATCGATCGTTCAGATCCGGTGAACGGTGCGGACGCCGTCGGCGCGATGCGGATAGTTCGTTATCAGATAGAACAATTTTCACCGCCAAGACCAATTCTCTCCAGCAAATCATCGGACGGCAAGGATTATGACTCAAGATTTCTAGCAGGATCCATCAATGGCACCGAACTTGGCTTTAAAACTAAATTCTTACCCAGCGACAGCATCAACTCCGCGGCAACGATACAGGTAGACCCTGCGCACGCAGGAAAAAATGGGGTTACCCACATCATTATTGTCGCAGGGGCACTTGGGGCATTACAGGTAGACTCATCGGGGAAATTTGTCAACTTAGACTTGGCGCAGCCAAATCTGGTAGGGTCAATTAATCCGAGACCCCTAAAAGCTATTGAGAATCTCAGCGTCCTGAATGAAGTCACTCCAAGCTTACTTGGGGTTTCATCAGCCAAATTAGAAATATATTTCGGCTACACCTTGGAAGACAGTGGCCTCACCGTTTATTCAGAAAACCCTCTCACTGTCCAGATCAACCAATAAAAACTCTCGACTTAATCACAATCAGTAATCGATTAGCCCCTCCGTAAGCTCAATAGTCACCCCCGCAGGGTCAACAATAAGGGCTATTTTTAAGCCAATAGACGGTAGCTCTCTTAGCGGCGCAAGAAGGACCACACCCTTGCTCTCTAACTCCCGACAGAACGCCTCCAAGTCAGAGACCTCAAAACCAATCCGATCTATTGCCGTGCCCCGAGTTGGTAACCTTTCGTCAGAAGAATTCGCAAAACTCAGGTTCATCCCAGGAACATTCGTAGTTGTCTCTATATTCCCGCGGGGACGGACATCCAGTGAAAAAATCTCGGTGTACCATTCGAGCAACTCTTTATACTGATCAGTATAAAAATGCACGTGATACCCTGCTATATCTTTATGAAGCGCTTGATCTTCTTGGAGCTCGACATAGGCTCCATCAGGCATGGTGACGTAGGCGTTCTTCTGCCCCTCGGCGCCAATGAACTCCGGCCCCACTTCATACCCGGCGGCTCGCCACTTGGTCAAAAAATCAGCAATACTTCGAACCTTGAATCCAAAATGATCCATGACGGTATCGCGAGAGCCCATTGAGACATCCTGCTTCGACAGCGCAATAATCATGTTTGGCATCCGAACCGTTGTGAGCGGCCCTTTTTGAACGACCACGCCATCAAAATGCTCAACCCAAAGACGTTTGTGGAGCTCAATGTCACTTACGTTTAAATGGACTAAACCGTATGTCAGCCCAAATTCATTCGGAGTCGCAAGCTGACCCTGAGAGATCGTGCTGAGAAAAATGGTGAGGAAAACGCAAAATTGATAAAGATAATTAACCATACTTAAACTCCCTTCGACACTTTACCGCCGCCCTTCATTAACGACAATTGCAATAGATTGATTACCAACATTTTTCATCGTATAGGCAAGGTCCGCGTTTTGCCAAACCCACTCTCCTACTCGGTCGAGCTCCTCTTTAACACCATCCTCTCTCGCAATATGTACGACACCGGGAGTAACCTGAGCAAGAAACCCCGGCATACTATGCCGAACCAAAGGTGACGACTGCCCGGGCTCTAACTCAACACGGTAAGAACGAAACCACGGATTTTCCAGCTGAGGAGCTCCATTTATTCCCTCCGGCCTATCAATAGTTCCAGACTTTCCTTGTCCCCCATTAACAAAAGCTAAAATACGCAGTAAACCAGGACCGCTATTATTAATTTTGTGAACAAATGATTCAGAAGCGTAATCGGTAATAGCGCTTACCCCCCCGTCCTGAGGGCCACTAGCAGAGCTTATGCGGGTAAGCAAAATTGCTTGATCATGTAAATGATCTAACGATTGGTCACCAGGATTAAGCTGAACATCTAATAGATACAAGCTCCCATCCTGAAAAACAGTGCGGTGCCGGGGCTCATCCAGAAGGTGCACCACTCTGCTTGTCGAGCCCATGCAGCCAGCCACGGTAGTAAAAACAACCGACAGTGCTGCACTTTTTATTACCCTTGAAAAAACCATAAAGCCCTCCCTTTCTTTTTTTACCGATGGCTTACCCTCTCTTGTAGCCCATAGCAATAGCCACACGTCCCAGCCGTCCACTCCCCTGCAGACGCTAAGAACCCAATAAGAAGAGTTTCTGGAACCAGAATACGAAAAAAAATCAAACTAAGAAAGTAAAACTATGGAGCCAGGCGCTCTATAACCCACACATCTTTTTGGAGGCTGTAACGAAACCGATTGTGAAGTCGATTAGCCCCACCTTGCCAGAATTCAATTTCTGAAGGAATTACTCGATAACCACCCCAACGCTCAGGAAAAGGCACCTCGCCGCTACCGCAAGCAGTTTCATAATCGCGATACCTTTTCTCTAACTCGTCCCTCGACGAGATTACTTGGCTCTGCGGAGATACGGCAGCCGCTAACTGGCTGCCTCTTGGGCGACTATGAAAGTATTTTTTAGATTCCTCCAGTGCCAACTTTTCAACAACACCCACAACTCTCACTTGTCGCTCAATCGCGTGCCAGGGGAAGTGTAGACATATATTTGGATTTAAATCCAAATCACTCCCCTTTTTACTTTCATAATCGGTATAAAACACAAAACCAAGCGCATCAACATGCTTTAATAATACGATCCGTTGGCTTGGCTTTCCATCGGGCGCGACCGTTGCAACAGTCATTGCAGGCGGGTCAACAACATCGGACTGAAAAGCTTGAGCAAGCCAATCCTCAAATTGTTTGATTGGATCTTCTTCCAGATCTACGCGCCTTAACTCTCCCTTAAGGTATTCACGTCTGTCGTCGTGCAAATCCATATAAAGTTCCTTAATCTAAAACAGCAAGCGTGTTAATCAATCAATTTTCCATATTCCCAATTCTGCTGCCGAATCGTACCCGTCGCATAATAAAAAACTCCTTTGCCGTGTTTCTTGTTGGCAAAAAATCTACCGACAAATTTTTGTCCGTCTGGCCAACGATAGGTCCCCTGCCCGTGATAAAAATCATTGACAAAATCACCGGTATAATTCTCAGTATTCTCTCGCAGCCAAAATTCAGAGTTCTGATTTTCAGTCCACCTTGGCATGTTAATAAAGTAAGACCCCTGACCTTCTCGCTTGTTATTTGCCCACTGCCCGATATAAAGCTTACCGTTGCCGTTCCAATGAGTCCCTCGCCCCTTTCTAATGCCTTGATCCCATTCACCAACGTAAATTTCTTTCTCCACCGATGAAATGGGTATCTCCAGCCGCCCCTGACCATGAAAAATACCAGCCCGAAAATTGCCTGAGTAAAACCCTTTCCCGAACGAAGTCTTAAGCTCCAGCCGCCCGCGCCCATCGGCGCAATCGCCGTATACACATTCTCTGCTCGTTACTCCGTCAAGCGACTGAGCAAAAATATCTGTCATAAGCAGTGAGAGGAGGGCTCCGATATAACTAAGGCTCAGAGGATGCATCTGTTTTCCTCAACTAATTCTTCGAAGTAAAATAAGTGGACTTACCCGAACAACTTCTTTCGTAGAATTTAAACCAAGTGCACCAATAACCAGCATCCCGGCCAAAGGTCCGGCAATCCAAACCCAGTAATGCAAGTCAAAACTTTGGTTAAAAACCCTTTCTTGAAGATAAAACAGGCTGGCTTCCGCACCAACAGTTGCAATAAATCCGGCCAAAACTCCTATAGTGGCAAACTCTATTACCAGGCTTGACAAAATAAGTCGGCGGCCAGCGCCAAGAGTTCGCAAAATAGCATTTTCATAAAAGCGCTCATCTAAAGTTGCATTAACACATGACAATAAAACAAGGGCTCCACTTATTAAAACTAAAAAAAAGATTAATTCGATTGCTGAAGTCACCTGAGCAATGATGGTTTGGACTTGTTCTATTAACCCATCGATTTCAATCACCACCATCGTAGGAAACTGACGAACCAAGTCGTTAAGTAATACCTTTTGTTCTCTCTCCATTAGTGCCGTCGAGAGAAACGTTGCGCCGAGGTCGTCAATGGTTCCTGGCGAAAAAATTATATAAAAATTAGGTTGCATATTGTCCCATTGAACACTCCGGAAGCTGCTTACCTCCGCGCTCACCTGCTGACCCAGAACTTCAAACTCCAGACTGTCACCGATTTCCAAGCCCAACCATCCCGCATATTCCTCTTCAATCGACACATATCCCGGGCTAGCAGACTCATCCCACCACTCTCCCTCAACGATTCGATTATCAGACGGAACCTCAGCTGCCCACGTAACCTGCCTTCGACTCAATCTTCCCCGCACTTCTTCACCCTCTACTTCAGCCTCCCTCCCGAGCTTAGCAGAACCTTCTTCAATTTCTCTAGTCTCCGCCCCACCGGCTAGCGTTGTTCGCTCTCCCCCATCTCCCATCTCCCCCTGAGGTTCAGGATCCTTACCGTTCACTCGCTCCACTCGGGCACTGATCAGCGGATAAAACGCATTCCCCCTGATCCCATTCTCATCAAAGAACTCCTCAATACCCTCTATTTGTGATTGAGAAATATTCATCATAAAGTGGTTCGGGGTATCCTCAGGCAGCTGAGCCTGCCAGTCAGAGATCAAATCTGTTCTTAGTAAAGACAAAATCAATAGGGACATGATGGTGATTGCAAAAACCATTATCTGCAGAACATTTTGTTTCCGCCTTCTTCTAGCGGCACTCATAGCGAGTTTCCAGGAATTTCCTGCTTTCATCCCGACAGAGCTAGTGCTCTTAAGCAAGGCATAGGAAAAACCTGACAACATGACCGCGATAGCTGTTACAGCAGCCAAAAGAATGAAGGTTATGAGTAAGTCGTTGCTGTACCAAGACACCAACAAAACACTTCCACCCAGGCCAAAGATGTATGGCATTCGGTCGCTTAGCTTCTCGGGTGAAATATCTTTACGTAAAACCCTAAGCGGCGGTGTTTCTCGTAGAGCCAACAGAGGCGGTAAGGCGAAGGAGAGCAAGCATACAATCGCCGTTAACGAACCAACAATATAAGGGCGGACTCCAGCGGGAGGCAAATCAACAGCCAAGACCGTTTGAAGCAACTCAAGAATTCCCGCATGTGTGAGCCATCCTAAAATGCTACCAAGACCGATGGAGACAAGCACCAACACCACCTGAATCATCAAATAAATTGCAGCAATTTGATTGGAGGTACATCCAAGCGTCTTCAGTATTGCAACATAGTCATAATGACGCTCGCTATAACGCTTTGCAGTAAGCGCAATAGCAATGCCGGCAAGCAAGACAGCAAAAAGAGAGCCCAACATTAAAAATGATTCGGCTCGGCTGAGCGCCTCACTCACCTCGGCACTCTCATCACGTACATCTCGCAAACGGTATTCGCTGTTGAACTCTTCATCAATCCAAAGAGAGAAATCATCTAATATCTCTGGCTCAGTATTTGCGAAAAGGAAACGATAAGTCACTCGGCTCCCAAGCTGGACTACGTTGGTCGCTGCCACGTCATCCATGTGCAACATCACTCTCGGACCCGCGTTATCGACCATCCCACCACTAGATCGATCAGGCTCTGTAATAATTATGTGTGAGACCCTAAGCGTTGATTCTCCTATATAGATCTTGTCCCCTATCTTTAACTCCAGTGCCGGAAAGGCCCTTGATTCGAGCCATGCCTCACCGGGTCTGGGGCCGCTTGCGATTGGAGTACCACGCACAAATGGAGCGTCAGCGATAATTACTTCTCCCCGCAAGGGGTAGGCATCGCTAACCGCTTTTGCCGAGACAAGCATATTACTCGAATCTGAGAAAGCCATCGAAGTAAAGGATAAAGTTTCTGCGGTTTGGAATCCGCGTGTCTTGGCTTCTATTAAGATTTCTTTTGGCAACGGCCGACCGCTGCGCAGCATTCTGTCAGCAGCAAGCATATTTGCCGACTCAAGCACTAAAGCTTTCTCTAGCCGATCAGTAAAGAGGGCTATCCCAGTTACAGAGGTCACCGCCATCACCAATGCGAGAGACAAAAGCTTTAGTTCACCGCCGCGCCAGTCTCTCCATAACAAACGCGCGGCGAGTGAGATAAGCGTGCTAAAGGATCGCTGTCCACTAAGGTCTAGTTCTAATGATCTAGCCATCAGCGGACGCTCTTTTTATCGACTTCATGAGAAGTTTTTTCATCGCTCGATACAACCCCAGCAACCAGTCTCACAATTCTCCCGCAACGCTTAGCCAATCTATCTTCGTGCGTGACAAGAACTAAAGTTGTCGCAAATTCTTTATTCAAATCAAACAAAAGCTCAACGATCCTCGCGCCAGTTGCAGTGTCGAGATTTCCTGTCGGCTCATCCGCAAAAAGTATCTTTGCTTCAGTCGCAAAAGCGCGTCCAATAGCAACTCGCTGCTGTTCTCCACCCGAAAGCTGATTCGGATAATGATGCGCACGCTCGGATAAACCTACCCGATTAAGAAGTTGTAATGCCTTTTCTCTTGCCGAATTCTCGCCCTTAAGTTCGATAGGCAGCATCACATTTTCGAGAGCTGTCAGACTCGGTAATAATTGGAAAGACTGAAAAACAAAACCGACCAACTGCCCACGAAGAATGGCTCTCGCCTCTTCATCCATCGACGCCAAACTATGGCCAGAGAGAAGAACGTCACCTGAACTAGCTGCATCAAGCCCAGCCATTAAGCCCAGCAAGGTCGATTTTCCAGATCCGGACGCACCAATAATCGCGACTGTGTCCGCAGCATCAATCTCAAGGTCTATATCTCTGAGGATTTCTAAAACACCCTCAGTCGTTGGGACGCTTTTGCAGAGTTTCTCTACTCGGATCATGGCCTGCGGCATTGTTTTTTCCTGTGGAACTCAAATTATGTTTAATGCATTGATTTTTGGGAGATAGGATTGTCTAGTATTCAGAAAAAGACAGCAACTCTAGACTCAAAGAATTGACAAATTCAAATTAAATGAACTGAGCTCAAAATCGTTGATAGGCCTGTAGTTGAACCTAATATATAAAAATAACGTGCAATTTAATACAATTGGTGTTGATGCTATACAATACGCAAACAGAAAGCGTTCAGTTTCTAAAAGCCGAGCTATAGAACCCATGATTCGTATCATCAGCTTAATTGCTATTTTTACATGTTCGACACTCCACGCCGATCCTAAATTGCTAATTTGGGGAGACAGCCTTAGTGCGTCATATGGAATTGAAGAGCACCAAGGTTGGGTAACACTGTTGCAAGAGCGTATTAATTCACAAAATTTACAGATAGACGTCATCAACGGAAGCGTCAGCGGCGAAACAACCACAGGCGGGCTTTCACGCCTCCCGTCAATGCTCAGCGCTAACCAACCAAATTGGGTGCTAATTGAACTCGGCGGTAACGATGGCCTCAGAGGTCTCCCGCTTTCTTTGATGCGGGCAAATTTCAATTCAATGATCGAAATGATAAAGAATACCGGCGCTCAAACGATCCTCGCTGGAATGCAAATCCCACCTAATTATGGCCGAAGATATACCGAACCATTTTTTTCGCAGTATTCTGAACTGGCGGCGCAACATAACCTACCACTTATTCCATTTCTAATTGATGGCATCCCTCAGCGACCAGAGCTTATGCAAGATGACGGGATACATCCTCGAGCGGAAGCGCAAGGGATCATTCTAGAAAACGTTTGGCCGGTTCTCTTTCCCTTGCTGGGCCCGTGACCAGTCGTGTTTATTATTGCCTATCTTTTATTCTGAAGAGCATCACGGCAGAGAATAAGTTACATAGCGCAATGAAAGCCAGGGCCCCGTAGTAGTCTCCCACAAGATCGTAATATGTCGCTACTAAGACGGGTCCTACTGAAGACATTCCCAAAACAAATGGCAAAGCCGCCGAACGAACCGCCCCCAAGAACCGTCGGCCGAAAAATGTCGCCCAAATTACCTCTTGCAGCGGTAGCAGCCCACCCCAACCGATACCCATCGTTATAAAACCAAAATAAATAAGATAATCATTGCGAGCCCATACGCTTAACACGACAACTAGAATCGACGTTCCAGTGAGCGCGGCACCCAAAGAAGCAAGTTTTTTAGGGCTGTACTGATCGATAAGGTAACCCCATATAGGCTTTGACAAAAAAGCCGGCACGGACGCAAGAGAAATCATCGCTGATGCAACAAACCGGGTATAACCCGCGTCTGTCATTAACGGAATCGATTGCAACAGCATCACAGTGATCGAAATTTGGAATAACCCGAACGCGACCACTAAAGCGTAAAAACTGGGGGAGCGAATTGCCTCAGCGCGCGTCAAAGAGTTATCAAAATCAATATTTGCAGCTGCTCCTTGACCAACAGCCAATTGAGATTTTGTTTTACCGTCAGGATATAACCCGTAATCCTCTGGCGCGCGTCGGACAACTAGTGCGGCCGGGAAAGTCACTATCAATGTCCCCAGACCTAAAACTCGCCAAGCCTCCTGCCAGCTATAATTGTCAATCAACCATGTCGCGCCGATGGGGAGTATCATTCCAGAAAGAGAGATACCCATTGCAGCGATGGAGACGGCACGCCCCCTTCGCTCAACAAACCATTTCCCCAGCGTAACATTTACCACAAGATTTCCGACTAGAGCAGCGCCCATCGTTAACATGAGGCCATTACCAAACAGCCACTGGGTTAATGTTTGCACTAAGCTCATACTGAACACCGAACCACTGAGTACAAAAGATCCAATCAAGATGAAACGGCGTCCGCCATGTTTGTCAATTTGCGCGCCGATAGCGAAGCCGGTCAGAGCCAAAACCATCTGCCCAATCGAGCGCGAAGCTGAAAACTCAGTCCGAGTCCAACCAAACTCTTCTGTCATGGGGATCATGAAAGATCCAGCCACATAATTTGCCATGCCTACTGCCACAAACTGAGTCAGGAATCCGGCAAGAATTATCCAATAACCGTAATAAAAATTTGATGAGGAAGAAGTTTTAATCAACAAAAAGCCTTAACTACCAGCGCATATTTTTTGATACCGACTTACGACCTCGGTGACACCAAACTGAAGCGACTCAAGAACAAATGCATGGCCAATCGAGACCTCTAAAATATTGGGTATTGTCAAGAAATGAGCAAGGTTTTCAAGATTCAAATCGTGACCTGCATTTAGACCTATACCTAGTTCATTTGCAGTCTTAGCGGCGTGAAGGTAAGTCGCGTGAACATCATTTTTGTGTGGTCCAGTGAAGTGTTCTGCATAACTCTCTGTATAAAGCTCTATTCGATCAGTCGCTGTATCGGGCAACTGCTCGAACATATTCAAATCGGGACTCATAAAAATTGAGGACCGAACCCCTGCATTGCGGAGCCGATTCAATGCTGGGCGCAAAATATGTCTTTGATTAACGATGTCCCAACCATGATCCGAGGTAAGTTGCTCAGGAGAATCAGGTACCAAAGTACACTGGGCCGGATTTACTTTTTCAATCAATCCCAAGAATTTGCCGCTAGGGAAACCTTCAATATTAAATTCAACGTCAGGGTAATCAGCCAATAATTCAGAAATACCAAAGACGTCGGCTTGTGTTACATGACGTTCATCGGGACGAGGATGCACTGTTATTCCTTTTACACCCAGCGTAATTAGCTTTTCAATAAAGCCCAAAAGATTTGGAAAATCTCTCCCCCGAGAATTACGCAGCAATGCTATCTTGTTGACGTTAACGCTTAACGTAGTCATGTTTTATCTAATCCTAAATCTTCAGAAAGTTTTTTACCGCTTGCTGGAATTTCAATGGTTGCTCCGCGTGCAACCAATGGCCCGCGTCAGAAATGGTCTCGAATTCTGCGTTTGGAAAATGGCTCTGTATTTGCGCATGATGATCGTCCACAATATATCTCGAAAACTCTCCATTTAAGAAAAGCACTTTACCTGTGAATTTAAATTTAGCGTCCGGTGCCAACCTTAAGTTATCGTAATTTTCTTTAATCGCACGCAAATTCAAACGCCATTTAAAACCCGAATCCGTCCGTACCAAATTTGTTAACATAAATTGCCTGGTGCTTTGATCCGGTATGTGAGGTAAGAGCGCTGTATCGACGTCATCTCGACTCTTAAATAGCGCTAATTCTAGTGCCTCCATCGCGTCGATCATTGCTAGATGACCGCCCGCTCTTGCTGGGTAAGTCACTGGCGAGATATCAACTACAATCAGCCTATCCATCATACAAGGTCGGTCCAGAGCAAGCTGCATAGCAACCTTTCCCCCCATAGAGTGACCGATCATGCAGCAGCAATCGATATCTAAGAAATCTAGCAGCTTGTAAACGTCAGCTGCCATGACTTCATAATCTTGCTCATCATGATGAGGTGACGCGCCGTGGTTGCGCAAGTCCACACCAATCACCCGGAAAAAATTAGAGAAAAAATTACTGTGTATGCCCCAATTGCTGTGGCTACCGAACAACCCATGCAATATAAGCAATGGAGTGCCCACGGTTGAGTATTCTTTGTAATTTAAAACCTCTGAGCGGGTTTTTTGCTTCATTTCGATCCACGCTTTTTTAGCAGCCTGAGGACATCATCGTGGTGACTTTTTGTTTTCACCTTGCTCATAATATCCTCGATACGTCCTTCTTCGTTTATCAAAAAAGTAGTCCGCAAAACACCCATAAACTCTTTCCCCATAAACTTCTTCAGGGCCCAAACACCGTATTTGTCCGCTACCTTATGATCCTCATCGTAGAGTAGTGGAAAATTCAGATCATACTTTCCCTTAAACTTGCTTAACTTATTTACCGGATCTGGACTCAATCCAAGTGCGACCGCATTTAACCCTTCTAACTCTCTTTTTATATCGCGTATCCCACAAGCCTGGACAGTGCACCCGGGAGTCATAGCTTTAGGATAAAAATAAAGTATCACGCTACTTTTCCCTCTAAAATCTTTTAGGCTGACAGTTTCGCTATCCTGACTCACAAGGTTAAATTGCGGAGCTAAATTACCGATCTTAGCCAAGCCCATTAAAGTACCTCCAAAAATTTACGCTATCTATCGATATAAAGAAAAAATCATTAAACTCCGTATTATACTCTCTATCCTCAATTAAACTAGTTAAGCCCTTTTAGCAAAGCAAAAAAAGTGAATATAAATCGCTAAACGTTTTAAATAATAATATGAAAGAGCTGCTTTTAAATCTTGGACGAACAATAAAATCAATAGTTGTTCTTACGGGCGCGGGAGTCTCTGCTGAATCAGGAATACCAACGTTTCGAGCAAGCGATGGTTTATGGGAGAACCATTCGATCGAGGATGTCGCGACTCCAGAGGGCTTCGAACGCAACCCAAGCCTTGTCCATGAATTTTATAACCAGAGGCGAGAGACACTCTTAGCGCTCAAAACGTCTCCAAACCAAGCTCACTCAGCACTGGCAAGGTTTCAAAATATTTTTGAGAACAGACATCATGGGGATTTTACATTAATCACCCAAAATATTGATGACCTTCATGAGCGGGCAGGAAGTCCTGACGTAATACATATGCACGGCGAACTCTTGCAATCCCGCTGCAGCCAAAGCGGGTTAAAATTTAATCAACTAAAGCCGCTCAATGTAGACAGCATCTGTGGATGCTGCCGGACTTTGGGAAACTTACGGCCGCACATTGTTTGGTTTGGTGAGCTCCCCCTCGAAATTCCTAGAATTGAGAGAGCTCTTACAACTTGCGACTTATTTGTTGCTATCGGCACCTCCGGTCAAGTTTACCCAGCCGCAGGATTTTATGAGCAAGCAAAAACATGTGGCGCGCATACACTCGAATTAAATCTGATTCAGACGAAATCAAATTTTGACACCCAGCTTTTAGGCAACGCTTCAGACCTAGTCCCAAGTTTTTTTTCCGAACTCGCTTCTTCCCTTGAACTAGAGGCGTTCTAGAGTTCCTAAAATATCAGGTCTTAAACAAGAAAATTTAGACGGACCGGCATTAAACACGCATGCTCGTTACAGAGCTGCATCCGAACCGCAACTTCGCTAAATGCGGCCGGCTGACCCTCTAAAAAACCGACTCTGTTCAAATGAAGTATAACGATAAAAAGTCGATCATAAACGCGAAATGACAAGTTCGAGTCAGGCGCGGATATCACACTATGACACGAAGGGTAGTCAATTCGTTCTATTGCCCAATCAGATTTTTCTATTAGTTCAATACTTAGAGGAGTGGCGGCGCTTAATGACTCTTCCGGCAGGGAAATGTGCCAACCGCTCGCTGGTGTTATTTGCAATTCAATTACTCGGTCGTGACTCACGTCCTTGCCACTCACAGCTATCTTACACCGCCCATCATATGCATACTGAATCGAATCCGAGCCTGAGGCTTTTAGCGCCCGCGCAGCCCTCAGTAAAGTTGGATGCGATAAAGGCTCCCGCTCAACTTGACTTGAATAAAAGGAAGAAGCTGACTCAGCATAATATCGTGCATCAAAAGAAACCTCCTCTGAAACCTGTCGCTCAGACAGTCTCTGCAATGCGAAAACAATAGTACCGACAGCAGAAATGGTAGCGCCGTCAGCCGCACTTTTTGAACGAGTTAATTTTGGAC
>MDTG01267905.1_pt1 | contig 27519 bp, 26 predicted proteins | sample 811421 | NCBI WGS metagenome assembly MDTG01 (sample SAMN05326645, study PRJNA326480) | marine metagenome | isolation source: seawater | place: Pacific Ocean: South East | collected 2011
AAAACTGTCATAAACCCTATAATTAACAGTATTTGCAGGGCTTTTGGCTACTGCATGGCATGCAGGGGGTCAGCGGTTCGACTCCGCTTGGCTCCACTTATTTTTGCTAGTCATATTAAAGGAATTTAAGAGCGGTTTCTCAATGAAATAACTTTTGTACATGCTTTCCCAAACTTGTTTAGTCAATTCTGTTCCCTAAAATGTACTTAAGGAAATTTTTAAGTTGCAATAAAATGAAAACTTTAAATTCGGTCGAATTAAGAAGACAACAAATAAAACTAGAAATGGTTTTGATTGATTAATAAAAGGCAGATTTTCAAGTTCTTCTTCCAAGTTAATAGAATTAATTAATTATTGATTATCAACAAATAATCAATATAGAGATTTTTCCAATAAATACACTTTCAAGCTATGCATATAGTTAATCCTCTTCAAATTCTTTAAAAGTAGTTGACATTAATAGTGGCAATATAGATTATGAAACAGTAATCGAATTAGATCGAAATTTCATAAATCCCTATTGAGGTTTATCGAGAGTTAATTATGTTTTGAAAAATTTTGTTCCTCTAAAAAGTAGATACAAAAAAAAGAGAAAAATAATTTAAAAGAATCAGAAAACTGAATATTTCAAACAACCATAAGGTATAAGTTATCTTAATTGTTGATTCTATAGATATTTAATAATAATTTCTTCGAGAAACAATTAGTCCATGAAAAATAATCAATAGCCTCAACCCAATTTTTTCTATCAAACTTGTATTGAACTTTATTTTTTTCTATATCAATTAAAAGATCTTTTAAAAATATATTTTTTTGATCAAAAGAAATTCCTGTTTTATTAAAAGCAGCATGAGAAATCATATGATTATATTCATTTTTATAAAAAATAAATGGTTTATTTTTTTTCAAAAAAGATGAATAGATTGCACTATGCGAAATATAACTATGCGGGAGAAGAATATAATCAGAGACATCTACCGAAAAATCTAATAATTTATCACTTACAAATTGATCGCAAATTATTATAGATTCATCATTTAAAAGATTTTTTATCTTAGGTTTTGAAAACTTATCAAATTTACCCAAGATTAGTAATGCAGAATTAAATTTATTTTTTGAATTTATTTTATACTTTTGCCATTCATTATATAAGACATCAAATCCTTTATATTGTGCTACATGACCTACATGAATAAAAATATTTTTATATTTATCTCTGTAAGACAATATTTTTTCATATACATCAATTTCAGATTTTAATATTTTTTCTTCAATTATATTTTTAATAAAACCATGCCTACCCACAAATATGTTTACTCCTTTTTTAAATTTATAATTTTTCAAGAGATAATCCTTGCATTTTGAGCTGTGCAAAATAATAGTATCTAGTTCTTTTATGCAAAGAGTAATTAAAAATTTTTGATATATATTATATCTTGATTTTGCATTATGTATAGTTTGAATCAAATTTCCATTCCATCCAAATATTTTTATAGTTTTAATCCAAATAAGATCAATAAATGGTAATAAAAACCATTGGCAGTGTACGCTGGATGGCCTTTTTCTTAAAATATAAAATGTTATAAATATTAATGAGTAAATATATAAAAAAAATTTCAGAATAAAACCTTTTTTATTATATTTAAATATATTTATATGTTTAACACCTTTAATTTTTGGTTGATCATATAAATATGAATGAAAAAAAGTTATTTTATAATTTTTAAAATTATTTTTTAGATTTAATAAATATTCATAATCATAGCAACCTAAATTTCTGTAAGACCGTTTACCGATAAAGACAATTTCATTATTAAATTGTTTACTAAAAGACAAATCTTTAATATATCTTTAATAAATATACACTATTAGTTTTTCCTAGGACAATTTGATATAATTCCAAGATATTGAATAAAATAATAAATAATGAATTTACTTTTTTTTGGATTAGGCAGGATAGGTTTACCTCAAAGTCTTGTTTTTAGTAATAATGGTATATGCGTTTATGGATACGATGTAAATGAAAAAGTAATTGATAATTTAAATAAAATTAACGTTCCATTTCATGAAGAATATTTAGAAGAAACATTAAAAAAAAATATAAATAAAACGTTTTTCCCTATAAAAAATTGGGAAAAATTTTTGTACAAGATAGATATATTAATGTTTACTCTCGGAACAGGGACACCCGATTCAAAAAGTTGTATTGATGAACCAGAGGGTGATATTTCAAAAATCTATGATTTAGTTGATAACATTTTTGAAAAACAAAATTTAAAAAAAAACGTCCTATTAGTTTTTCGAACCACGTTATTTCTTGGTAGTTGCGATTTGATAAAAGCCCATATTGAAAACAAATACTCTTTAATAGAGGGGATTGATTTTCATCTTTCATTTGTGCCTGAAAGATTAGTTGAAGGTTCAGCAATAAATGAGGAAAAAAAATTACCTAAAATCATAGGTTCATATAATGACGAAGGCTATAAAAGAACTCAAGAATTATTCTCTAAAATAGGCGGCAAAATTTTAAGAGTTAGTAATCCAAAAACTGCTGAATTTTGTAAATTAACCGATAATACTTATAGAAATACTATTTTTGGTTATTCAAATGACTTGGCGATGTGGGCAACTCACCAAAAAATAGATGTTCATGAAGTTATTGATACTGTAAATAAAGATTATGAAAGAAATAATATTCCAAAACCTGGATTTGTTTCAGGATATTGTCTGGGGAAAGATCCCTATATTTTAGAATATGGTTTTTCAGCATATAAGGAAGAAAGAGATTTTCAATCATTATGGTATTACGGAAGAAGAGTAAATGATCTACTTGTAAATTATGCGGTAAAGGCCTTTACAAAACAATTCACAAGTAAAAACATTGAAATAACGAACTCTTCAATTGCATTATTAGGATTGTCTTATAAAAATGATATTGATGATTTTAGGATGTCTCATGCTTTTTCAATAATTGATAATTTATTGATAAAAGGATATAAAAAAATTTATGCTTATGACCCTAACTATAGAAGCAATCAATATACTAAATTACCGGAAAAGTATAATAATGAAAAAAAAATAGTGTGTACAAATAAATTAGAGAATTTAAACTTAGATGACTTAAACGGGATAATTGTTAGTCATATGCATAAAGAAATAATAGATTATGAAAAGAATGTCCTAAAACATATTAAAGGCAAAAAAGATTTTATAATATTTGATGGTTGGAATATTTGGAAAAATGTTAGAAAAGAATTTACCAAAAACTATTCTTCAATAGGCTTTCAAATATAGAATAAAAAATATTTAAAATTGCAAATGTCATCTCAAAATATATTAGTCACAGGAGCGGCAGGATTTATCGGAAGTCATTTATGCGACTTACTCGTAAAAAGAAATAATGAAATTGTTGGCATTGATAATTTCTTTAGAGGTAATTTAAAAAACTTATTTTTTTCCCAACAACAACCAAATTTTCATTTCTATAATCTGGACTTAACAAAAAATGAATCAATTAAGTCGTTAAAGGAAATAATAAATAAATTTAATATCGAAAAGATTTTTCATTTGGCAGCAATAAATGGAACTCATTATTTTTACGATTCATCTTTTAAGGTATTAAACGATAATATTTTAATGAGTCAAAATATTATTGAGGCTATTAAAAACACAAAGGTTAACTACGTTATTTATACCTCAAGTTCAGAAGCCTATGGTGATCCTTTAGAGATACCTACTAGTGAAAAACATCCAATAATTTTGAATTCATATTCAAATAGAGATTCATATGCGGTTAGTAAAATTGTAGGAGATTATTATTTTAGGCTTTTTGCTGAAAATCAAAATATAAAGTTTTTGAGTTGTAGAGTTTTCAATCAATATGGACCAAGAATGATTGGTTCAAAATATGGGCAAGTAATAGGAGAATTTATCCAAAGAATAATAAATGGAGAAAAATTTACAATAATAGGCGACGGTTCACATTCGAGAAGTTTCTGTTACGTAAAAGATGGTGCCAAAATACTTACCCAATTAGCTGATAAAGAAGCTGTAGGATTTATAAATATTGGTAATGATGAGGAAATAACTATTATGTCTATTGCACAACTAATCCACAAAAAGATGAAACAAAAATTCAACCCAACTTGCCTTAAAGAAAGAGAACATGACCATAAGAGAAGAAGGCCAGATTTATCTGAAATGAAAAAGTTTTTAAAGAATTTCAAATATACTTCACTTGATGATGGGATCGACTTAACAATATCTTATTTTTTGGATGAAAATAAACAAAATTAAGAAATTAATTTTCAATAAAAATAGCATAAACAAATTTAATTCTTTTATGAAAGACTTAATTTCAATAAATAAGGTTAGGAATAAAAAATTTTTTAAATATTTTGCTGTTTTTACTAAAAATATAAATTCATTTCCCTTAATTTATCTAATAATTATTTATTCATTTGCATTAACCAAATGGGTTGTTTGGAATCAAAAATCCATTTTTTTGCTTTGGTCTGGTGGGGAACATTTGGCAGAACATATACAATTTATATTTTATTTATCATCAACCTTAATTTCATTTCTTAATATTTTAAAAAATAAATATAGAATTTTAAGTTTACAAAATTTATGTTGGATTTTCTTTGCAATTTTTACCTTATTTTTGGCTATTGAAGAAGTTAGCCATTTAAATACAATGCAAGGTGGTATTTTTGATTTTATCAGAGCTAATAATACTCATAACCAAATTAATTTACATAATCATAAATTTGTCCAACCGTATTTGCACCCAGTATTTATATTATTAAATTTCTTTTTTGGATGGATTGGATGGAAATATTTTTCATTTATCGATGCAATACCTGATAAGGTTTTTTTTCTTTATTTTTTGTTTCCTGCAATAGCTATTGCACTTTTAGGATTTCGAAAATTTGGAATATACCTTCCAATACATCAAGAAATTTTTGAATTTTTAATGGCAATGGGATTATTATTAAATGGATTAAAACAACTAAAAAAATATTCAAAAAATAAATAACCACAAAAAACCTTTATTTTCTTATAGATATTGTTTTTCTCAATTATGATATCTTACTAAGCATATAGAGTTTTTCTTTTGCAGATTATTAACTAAATGCGAATTAAAAGTATTAAAAAAAAATTTAATATACCTTGGAAACTTAAATCTATTATATTTAGTTTTATTGATTACCTAAATGCTCCACGATTACTTTATTTTTTGCAAAAATATATTACTAAGCGTTCACGCATTGATTCTTTAGTTGTATCACCTTATTGGCAATTACATAAAAAAACATTAAAAAACTATAATACAACAGAAGTTATTTTTGAATTTGGTGCAGGAAAAACATTAGTACAAAACTTATATTTAAGTAATTTTGTAAAAAAGCAATTAGTGGTTGATTTATATCCAATGATTGATTTGGATTCAGTTGAGTTTATACGAAAAAAACTAATGGAAATAACAAAATTGAGATCAAAAGTTAAAATAAAAAATATAAAGGACTTAGAGTACTATGGCATCCACTATAAAGCTCCTTATGATGCTACAAAAAGTCATCTATCTGAAAAGTCTATAGACGCATGTATTTCAACTAATACTCTTGAACATATTCCTGAGCCTGATATTATTGCTATCTTTTTTGAATTGCACAAGATATTAAAAGATGAAGGAATAATTTCTGCAATAATAGATTATTCTGATCATTATGCTCATACAGACAAAAGAATATCACTACTTAATTACTTAAGATTTACAACTTATCAATGGAGTAGATATAACCATAGTATTCACTATCAAAATCGTTTAAGGCATTATGAATATATTAATATTTTTAAAAAAACAGGATTTACTGTAATTAAAGAGAGGTTGGTTTTTGCAGAAAAAAATATTCCATCGGAGATCTTAGATTCTTATAAAAATCATAATCCAACTTGGAAAGCTACTTCTGCTCACATTATTCTAAAAAAGACAAAGTAGTTTTATCTTTTTGTTAATCTTCTTTTGACATTTTTAAGAGAGCGAAAGTTTACATACTATTTATTATCCTATTTCTTATTTTTTTGTAAGGATATTTAAAAAGTTTTAAAATTTTTGGGAAATTTGATAATAAATAAGTTAAATCTTTTTCTAGGGTTTTTAATTAATGATTTTCAAATTTGCTAATAAATGAATATTTTCACTAATATCTGCTAAGTTTTAATAATTCAAATCAATATAAAAAAATTAAGAATTTAGGTTGGAAACCAACGATTTCTTTAGATGAAGGATTAGATCTCACAGTTCAACAGTTTAAGAAAGATTTGAAAAAAGGAACCTGCAGATTTTAATAGCTGATTTAAATTTCTAATTATTGAAAAATTTTTTATTATTACCTGCCGTAATCATCTTTAAATCTAATAATATCATCCTCACCTAAGTATGAACCACTTTGTACTTCAATAATGGTTAATAACTCTTTATGTTTATTTGATAATCTATGCTTTTGGCCAAGAGGAATAAATGTACTTTCATTCTTATTGAGAATTTTCTTTACTTTACCAACTTCTACCGTCGCAACTCCAGAAACCACTATCCAGTGCTCTGCCCTAAAGTTGTGTTTTTGAAGTGAAATAGAGGCACCCTGTTTTACACTTATTTTTTTTACTTGCCAGTTCAAACCATTAGCAATGGAAATATAGTTTCCCCAAGGTCGAAAAACTTTTTTTTGTTGTTTTGCTTCTGTTATATTTTTTTCTAAAAGTTGTGAAACAATATTTTTAACTTCCTGACTTGAGTTTCTTCTCGCAATAAGTAATGCATCATCTGTATCTACAATTATTAAATCTTCAATATCTATACCAACTACTAAACGACTTTCACTATTTATATAACAATTCTTTGCTTTCTTAGTATAAATGTTTCCACTTTTAGTATTTCCATGAATATCTTTTTCAGAAATTTCCCATAAGGAATCCCAGCTGCCTACATCGTTCCATTTAGCATGTAGTGGAATAACGTATCCCAAATCTGTTTTTTCCATAATCGCATCATCTAATGAAATATTTTTACATTTTTTGAATATATCTTCTTTTAACCTTTGGAAAGATAGATCATAATTTTTTGGATTTAGTGATTCAAAGCATAGAGAATAAATATCTGGTTCAAATTTCTTTACTTCTTTTAAAATTGTTTTACCTTTTACTAAAAAAATTCCACTGTTCCATGAATATTTTTTATCTTGGATTAAATTCTTTGCCTTTTTTAAGTTAGGTTTTTCTATAAATCTTTTAATTTTACTTCCTTTAGTATTTTTGAAATCTAAATAATCCTCTGCTTCAATATAACCAAAACCAGTTTCTGGTTTAGTTGGGAGGATTCCAAAAGTTACTATTTGACTATTTTCTGCAAAAAATTTACCTTTTTCTATTGAATTTTTGAAACTATCGTTATCTTGAATAGAGTGATCTGCTGGAAGAATTAAAAGAGTAGGATCTTTTGAAAATTCTAAAGATTTTATAGCTGCAAGCGTTACTGCAGGAGTTGTATTTTTACCCTCTGGTTCAAGAATTATAGCTTTAGGTTCAATGTTTATTTCTCTCATTTGCTCTGCCACTATAAATCTATGTTCTGCGTTGCATATGATAATTGGATTACTTATGTTATTGATTTTATTCAGCCTTAATTGGGTATCTTGTAAAAAAGTATTATCGCTAAAAGGATTACAATTTAGAAACTGTTTTGGATAAGTCAACCTTGACATAGGCCATAAACGAGTTCCTGATCCTCCACAAAGGATTACTGGTATAATTTTATTTTTATCACTAATATTCATTTATATTCAATATTTCCTAAAAATTAAATCAATTCTACATTAATGAAATAATACAAATAAGATTTTAAAAAATTGTTGTATATATATATTCTTTAAATATATATATATTTAATCTTTTATAAAAATTTCAACCCAAATGATAAAGTTTTAAAATGAATTAATTTTTTAGTAAAGCTTAAAATATCAATATTTATGAAAGATATAATTTTGGTTACAGGAAGTGCAGGATTTATTGGTTTTCACCTTTGTAAAAGATTAATTAGGGAAAATTATGAAGTTATAGGGATTGATAATCTAAATTCTTATTATGAAGTTTCATTGAAAGAAGCTAGAAATAAAATTTTAAATAGTCTCTCTAGAGAAAAACAAAATAAATATTCATTTTATAAAGGGGATATAGCTGATTTAAAATTTATTGAAAAAATTTTTCAATCAAGAAAACCCAAAATAATTATAAATTTAGCTGCTCAGGCAGGAGTTAGATATTCAATTGAAAATCCAAATTCTTATTTGTTTTCAAATTTAGTCGGATTCTTTAATATTCTCGAATGCTGTAGAAACTTTAATATTAAACATCTAATATATGCTAGTAGTAGTTCTGTTTATGGCGGTAATCAGAAGTTACCATTTAGTGAGACTGACTTTGTTGATAATCCAGTAAGTTTATATGCTGCAACAAAAAAATCCAATGAATTAATGGCTTATTCATACAGTCACTTATATTCTATTCCTTCCACTGGCTTACGTTTTTTTACAGTTTATGGACCATGGGGAAGACCAGATATGGCTCCAATGATTTTTGCTAAAGCATTATTGAATAATGAACCTTTACGGGTATTTAATCATGGCGATATGGTAAGAGACTTTACATACATAGACGATATTATTGAAAGTATTTTTAGATTACTTGATAAGTACCCAGTTAAAAAAAATCATTATGACTTAGAGAAAAAAAAATGTCTTGAGAATTACGCTCCTCATCAAATTTTTAATATAGGTAATAGCAAAAAAATAAAGTTGATGGATTTTATTGAAGAATTAGAAAAAGCATTTAATTTGAAAACAAAAAAAGAATTTTTATCAATGCAACCAGGTGATGTAAAGTCTACTTTTGCAGACTGTACAAAACTGGAGAAATTTATTGATTTCAAACCAAATACATCAATTGAAAAAGGGGTATTGAAATTTGTAAATTGGTATAAAGAATATTATTAAGGGTTTTTAAGTACCTTATTTTTAATTGATTAAATTTTCCATTTAAAAAATGTTTATTAATGGTTCATTAAAAAACTTAAATAGTTCGAACATTGATGACTTATCAGAAATAATATTTTCTAAAGGTAGTTCTTTTTTAAGCAAACCTGCATTGTTTCTTGATAGAGATGGAGTGCTTATTAAAGATTGTCACTATATTTCAAAAGAAGAGCAGGTTATATTAGAACAATTTGCAGGAGAATTAGTTAGGTATGCATTTGAATCTGATTGGTTGGTTGTTGTAGTTTCAAACCAATCTGGAATATCTAGAGGTATTTTTACATGGGATGATTACTATAAGATAACTAAAAGAATGTTATCTTTATTTGGAAATCCTAATCCGTTTCATGCTATTTATGCCAATTCACAAGGACCACATTCAATATTAAGAAATTGGCGAAAGCCTAGTCCTGAAATGATAATAAGAGCTTCTAAAGTTCTTAATATTGATATTAATAAATCTATTATTGTTGGAGATAGATTAACAGATATTATTGCAGGAATTGATTCTGGAATAAAGATATTAGTTCATACTAGAACTGGACATGGGATTAAAGAAAATAAAAAGCTAAATGATTTTATTAAACAAAATTCAACAAGAAAAGATTTAAAATTTATAAAGATTAAAAATCTTTCTCAATTTCCTTTGAAATATTTCTCTAAATTATACTAATGAAAAAAAAAATTAAAGCTTTACTCTTATCCGCAGGGTTTGGTACCAGACTAAAGCCATTAACTAATAACACACCGAAGTGTTTAGTTGAAATTAATGGACAACCGTTGTTATTAAATTGGTTAAATAAATTAGAAAGAATAGGTTGTGATGAAGTTCTCATTAATACACATTATTTATCTTCTCAAGTAGAAAAAGTTATTAATCAATGGGATCAAAGAAAATTAAAAGTTAGAACAGTTTATGAGGAAAAACTTCTTGGTACAGCAGGAACACTTAGAAATAATAGTCAATTTTTTGAAAACTCGTTAGGATTTTTAATCCATACTGATAATTTCACAACTCTTGATCTAAACAAGTTTTTAAATTCTCATAACCAAAGGCAAGAAGAATGCACCATATCAATGGTTACTTTTAAAACGAATAATCCAACTGAATCAGGAATTGTAGAAATTGATAAAAGCGGTGTTTTAATAAATTATTTCGAGAAAATAAAAAACCCCCCTTCAAATATTGCTAATGGCGCTTTATTTTTATTTGAAGAATCTTTTTTAAATTATTTTTTATCACTACCAAATAGTTATGAAAATTTCTGTGCTGATGTAATTCCACTTTTACAGGGAAAAGTGCAAACTTATTTTACAAATGATTTGTTTATTGATATTGGTACTCCTGCATCATTAAAATTAGCTATAGATTTATCTAAAAATTTGTAATGAGTAATCCAGAATTTAATTCTTCTATAATTTCTTATGTTGAAAAATTAAAAAATTGCTTTGATCAGGATTTAATAAATTCTATATATGATCTCAACAATGAATTAAAAGAGGCATGGATTAATAAAAAGAATATTTTCATTTGTGGTAATGGAGGTAGTGGTGCGAACGCTAATCATATCGCTAATGATTTGCTGTATGGTGTAGGCTTTAATAGGAAAACAGGAAAACATTCTCTTGGTATGAGAGTGGAGTCATTAGTTTCTAATCCTGGAGTGATTACTTGCTTAGCAAATGATATTAATTATGAGAATATTTTTTCAAAACAAATTGAAATTAAAGGAGATGAAAATGACTTATTAATAGCTCTTTCAGGTAGTGGTAATTCCCAAAATATTATTAAGGCAATTGAAACAGCAAATTTAGCAGGCCTCAGCACCATAGCTATTGTTGGTTTTGACGGTGGTCAATGCAAGAAAATAGCTAATAAATCAATACATTGCCCATTAAATGATATGGAAATTGCTGAAGATATTCAGATGATAATTTTTAATACATGTAAGCAATGGTTAATAAACAATCCTCCATTTTAGATATTTTTTTCAATGATTTATAGATAAGATTTCGTATTTCTGAGATATTATTATTTGGGATTAAATTTTATTTTTTTTAAAGCTAAGTTCAAAAATATAGATATTAATTCTTTCATTTCAGAGATAAATGTTATTTTTTGAGCCTCTGCAGGAAAATTTGACAAGTTTGATTTTTTTGCAAATATAAAAGCTAGTCTTCTATTGGATCGATAATTTTTTATGACAGCTTTTTGTCTTTTATTAGGATTTATTATTAGTGAATTATATCTAAACATAGATGCCATGCTTAAAACTGCTTTTTTTGATGGAAACATTGTAAGAGAATAATTAATACTGTTCGCATAATGATCTGCATCGACATCATCTAAAATATGAACAAACTTACCAGGCATTTTAGTTACCCTTGTTTCTAGTAAAAATAAATCTGTATTAACCTCAGAAATTTTTTCTAAGAGTTCTATGTGTTTATTTATATGGTGAAAAAAACCAAGGCATATCACGATATCAAATTGACCTAGTGTTTTAAAATCGATATCATAAATGTTTGCGCAATTAAATTTATATCTAGATTTGTCAATTTCTTTTACTTCAAATACAAAATTTGCTTTATCTATATGACTTTGTCTACCATCGATTCCAACTACATAATCACATCCTGCCTCGATCATTTTCAATGCAAAAAAACCAGAATTACATCCAATATCGAGTACTTTCTTTCCTTTTAAAGAACCTCCACAAAATTTTATTAGGGGATCAATAAAATAATCTACTCTTTGTTTAGAACCTTCAACTGTTGACTTTGATAATACTGGAGTTATATTCCCTTTAAGATCAAATTCATACATCCAATCAGAAAAATTATTTATTTTTTCAACTATTTCTTTCTTTTGCATTTCTTCAAATTTTATAATTAGATTACCATACTATATTTTATTAATTGAACTAATAGATTAATTTATATAATTTTCTTTTTTAAGGTATTTTTTGTATCTTTGCGTTATTATTTTGACCTCTTCTTTATCAAGTACTTTTTTCCAAGCTCCCGGGGCTCCCTTAGTTGGTTCAATATGGTTTGGTGCGATTACTGTCCTTTCGTCAACTTTTGGAAGTAGCCACAAATAATATTTCCTTAATTTCCAAGTTTTATTATATGGCGGAGGGAGAAATCTTTTGATAAATTTTGCAAGTCTGCCTAGTGTTCTTAAAATAATCTCTTTTAATCTAAGTACCTTTGAGGTACTTATTTTTAACATATTATTAATAGAGCACTCCTCAATAATTTCTTGAATAATTTCTTCAGATGGATCTACTCCTATGAATTTGCTAATTTGTTTTATAGCTTCATAAGTATTAGAAAAGACATCCTCATATTTTTGATGAAGACACCATTCCTTCCCAAATGCTTCATTTCTAACCATATCCATATAAGTTGATTCAGCTCTATCAAGCATTTCTAGAAGCTCTGAATCTTTAATACCCCATTTGAATTTGGCAGCTACTGCAACATCTCTTAAATCTCTATTTATATAGAGAATTTTGGCTAATCCTTTTTTGGCATAATAAAACTCTTCTGGATAACGACCACTTTTAATTAAGTGAAAAGTTTTTCTATCATTAGCCCAATTATCTATTTGTTTTTTTGTAAATTTCTCATATCCCTTTTCCCATCTTCCATGTCTTATACAAACCGATGTTTTTTCTAATAATGAGCAAATAAGATTAAATTGAAATGCTGATCCTGAACGGAGCATTCCACTACAAAAAACTAGCATTATAAAAATTTTTATTTATATTATCATTAAATTCTTATGAAGTAAGAAACTCAAATGAGATAATATATTCCTTAGCTGATTGTTGATTATATGAGAAGAGTTTCATTAATTAATCGTATTAAATTATTTATAAAAAAAATACCTTATTTATTTAACTTTATAACCAAAGTACTACAAATTTTTGCTAAGTTAATTGATTTTTTAATAATACCAGTTGCAATTTTTTATGACTTTAAAGGGATGAATGTTTTTGAGGCGAAAACAAGATCTTTTGGTCATCATTTGTTCGAACCAATAGCTGTTGCTGTTTTGAATGGTTCCAAAAAAAAACAGGATCAGAAAAGATTATTGCTTTTAGCAAATCAAGAAAAAGCCTACGTTAAATATACTAATAATTTATTAAGGCAGAAATTTAAAATTATAGAAAAATACTCTTTCTTAAATATTTATTATTGGTTAGCGAGAAGCGAATATTGTGGATTATCAAGATCATCAAAATATAAAGAGGAATTAGATATTTTTTATGAGGCTCATTTTGAATTTAGGAAAAATCTAGATATCCTTGACTTCAGTGAATTAAATAGTGATAAGGAGCTGCTTGATTTATTTAAAATGTTAAATCCTGAGAATAGATTTATAGTAATTTGGAAACCAAAATGTCATCGCGAAGATAAATTTAGTAGTTACAGTCCTCTAAGATATTCCTCTCTAGATTCTTGCAACCTATTATTTAATAAAATTTATGAAGAGGGTGGAATTGTCTTTGGTCTACTTTATGGGGATGTAAATTTCGAGCATCCTGGAGTTATTGATTTAAGGAAAATAAAGAGTAATTCTCTTCGGGAACGATTTACATTTTATTTGGATTTTAATTGCAGATTTGGAATTGTTGGACAAAATGGGGGTAGTATTCCTTTGCATATATTGAAAAAACCATTTATGGCTTATGATGTTTCATATCCATACACTTTAAGGTTTGGGGGACCAAAAGCAATAATATCTTTAAAAGAAGCTGCTTACAAAAACGGTGATCCAGTAAGAATTGAGACTCTGGTGAATTTAAAATTTGAAGAAATTAATAAGATTATTTCTAAAAAAGAAATGTTATTTACCCCTAATTCTTCTAAAGATATTATTGATCTTTATGAAGAATTACAAGTTAGGATGAAAATTAATTCTTTAGAGTTTAAGGAAAATGAATATGCAATGAATGTCGATTGGGGAGAAAATATCCCAAAAAATATTTACAATAGATATGGATATAGTCAGGTAGCGAATTGTTGTTATTACAAACAGTATGATTCACTCGCTCCTAAGGAATTACTAAATCAATATTGAAATATTTCTAGGTTCATCATTTATCTAGAGGTTTAGTCTCATAGTAAGCCTTATCTTTAGATGTCCTAATTATTTTTCTTTCTAAAAGTTGTTCGTCATCTTTAGGTGAAAGGTATCTTCCTCCCAGCAGAGGTAAAATTTCATTAACTCGGTAATTTAAAGAATTGAATTTCTTTATAAACTTTTCACTTGAATATTCAACAACCTGTTTGATTAAAGGGGTTGTAAACATAAAAAGGCAATAAGAAACAGATTCTTTAACAGGTAGGGAGCAATGCAACAAGTTAGAATTGAATGCTAATAATGTGCCTTGATTAGGATGTATTTCAACCTGAGATGTAGGAATATCATAATAAGACTGATCATGGGTATTTTTGAAAATTAATAATTGTGGTTTTGATGAGGAATTGAAAAAAAATAAAAAAGATAATGATAATGGATATTTAGAAGGTGTATATAGATAAGGAATATCTCTATGAACTTCTACAGGGCTTACTTCTTTTGATAAGTTATTATCAAGCAATATACTTCTGCAAAGATGTAAGATATAACCGCAAGGAAAATATTCATTACATATAGCGTGCATCATTGGATCTAAAAGTAGATCCCTATAATTTTTATCCAATATAAATGGACTTCTTACACAACCAAGTTCTGCTATTCTTTTAAGTTGATCAACCCCATACTTATCAACTGTTGGCCTATAAATCTTTTTTGTTGCGTCCAAAAGTTTTTTACAAGTCTCTTTGGGAAGGTGACTATCTTTTATTAAAAACCCCTTTTTTTGAATATCTGAATATTTTGAATTCAATATTTTATTAGGGAACTCTTTATATAAATCTAATGCTTTTAATTTTTTTAATCTTTGCATTTAATTAATAGGAGAACTTAGTTTTTTGCCGAAGGGAACTATGGGAAATGATCTCGCTTTTTCTGGAATAATAATTCTTATAATTATAGGTTTTTTTGCTTCCCATTTTTTTATCGAATTAATTGCTTCTTCGTAATTCTCAGAATCTAATACAATTGATTCAATCCCAAAAAATAGACCTAAATTTTCGAAATCAGGCAAACAAAGGTTACTTTCTTTGTTAACCCCGGCAAACTTGCCGCCTAACCATGTTTCAATTGTTTGTTTTTGTATATTATGGCCACCATTTTCTACGATTATTATCATTAAAGGCAGATTAAGAGTCTTCACCACTGCAATTTCTGAAAGACATAAAGATAGGCCTCCATCTCCAATTAAAACACAGATTGGAGAATTATTAGAACCCTTAGAAAATCCTATTGCTCCAGGTAATGCATATCCCATTGGAGTATTGTTCCAACTGGAAAAAATGGGACAAATGCTTTTTAATGTGGAAAGAATATTGCACCCCCAAGCTAAGTTATTGCCAGTATCTATAAAAATAGCTTTAAATAAATTTCTTTTTATCACTTCAATTAAAGCTTTTTCAAGAAGAAGTATATCATCATTTATAAAAATTTCTTGCTCCCTATATTGTGATATTTCATTGATATTCGCTGGCCAATTTTTGAAGTCTGTTTTAAATTGTTTTGCTTGGAGTATTTTATAGAATTGAGTTGAAAAAACTGTAGCGTCCGAATTAAGAGATTTGTAATTAAGAATACCAACTCTTTCTAACTTTTCTAGTTCACCTCCATCAATATCGATAATAAATTTTTTGGATTTTGGAGAAAATTCTTTACCAATACTACCAACAATATTATTTGATAATCTGCAACCAATAACTAAAACTAAATCCGAATGATTAAAAAAGATATTATTCTTTGGGGAATAAGTGCCAACTGTCCCATAATATTGCTCACAATCTGAAACTAAATCAATAGATGCCCAAGTGGAAATGGTAGGTATATTTAATTTCTTGATTAAATCTGCAATAATTTTTTTAGATTCTCTCGCCCCATTTCCAAGAAGTATTAAAGGACTTTTAGATTTAGATAAGGTTTCTAAGAGATCAAGACAAAATGATTTGACATTTTTATTTTTTGAAAAAATTCTTTCTACTTTTGGCATTTTTTCAATTGAGATGTCGTCTCTTTGAAAGTCATCTGCCAGATCTATTAATACAGGACCTTTTCTTCCTGATAATGAGGTTTCCCAAGCATCTTTCAATACGAGTGGTAATTCTTCAATCGTAGATGGAGAGTAAGTTTTTTTACAAATATGTTTAGCCATATCCTCTATAGATAATTCTTGAAACCCATATTGTCTTATTTGAAGTTCACCTTTTTGCCTATGCCTTGCGACTTGTCCTGTAAAAACTAATAAAGGTATTGAATCAAAATAGGATGTGGCTATACCAGTTAATAAATTTGTAGCACCAGGCCCACTCGTTGAGAAACATACTCCAGGAATATCGCAATTATTTGATCTAGCATTCCCATCAGCCTCAAAAGCTGAGAATTGTTCATTAGTACCAAAAATGATTTCAATAGATGTTTTGTGATATATAGAGTCTACTAAGTGGATAATCGCCCCTCCAGACATTCCATAGGCAAATCTAATATTGTTATTTTCAAGAAATTTAGCTATAAAATCTGATACTTTCATCCCTACATGTAATTAAAAGACATGATTCCTTTGGCTTGTCCTCCATCAACAGGTATTATACTTCCATGAAAAAAACTTGCATCTTCTGAAGTTAAAAACCTTACTATTTTTGTAATCTCGTCTATCTCCCCAAATCTACTGAGAGGACACCTCTGAGAAATATATTCTTTTGCAACTTCTGGGTTTTCATTCATTATTTTTTTCCAATGCCCTTCTTCTGTTATAACTATGCCAGGTAAAATGGCACTCATAACAATATTTTTATATTCTGTTGCTAGAACTCTTCCCATCGATCTTGTATATGCAGTTAAAGCTGCCTTGCTTACTGTAAAAGTAACAGGACCACTGTTCTCTATACCAGCATTAGAAGAAATATTGACAATACGTCCATAATCTTTTTTTGACATATCTTTTATAGCAATATTAGTCATATTAATAGCTGTATAAAGATTTAGATTAATAATTCTTTCCCATTCATGTTGATCACAATAAGGATCTTTAATTTCAAGTGTGTGGCCAATATTATTGACTAAAATATTGATCTTATAGTTATTTTCTTTTAGAAAAGAAATTAAAACTTTGAGCCCATGCTTTGAGGATATATCTGCTTGAACACAACTAATACCATATTCACTTAAATCCCTTTTTTTTCTTGAAGTTACTATAACTTTATCTCCTCTGTTTACTAATTCCTTAGCTATGCCAAATCCGATTCCAGTACCACCTCCTGTAACTAAAGATATTTTCATCTAAAAAATTTTTTTGTTAAAGATATTTATCAATATACAGCTTCTTAATTAGTGGGGAAAGGATTTATTAAGTATTGGGGATTCCTATCTATTAAGTTTTTTAAAATTATTCTGTTTGCATATCTTGTTGCATTGGCAGTAATAAAAACTAATGAATTTTTAAGATCATTATTGTTATCGTGAATTATCGGGACATCAATGTTAACGTAACTCACGGTTGATTTTGATATATCTGCATCCAGAATTGCCTGAGATTTTTTTAAATTAGGATAATAATAAAAAGTTATTGGAAGCATTAATGAAGCTCCGTAACAATTTATATTTTGAAATTGGTCTAAAAAAGAATTTTGATATTTCGTGAATATTTTAAATGATTCAATAAGTTCACTTATAAAATCGGATTTATATAATCCACTGCAAAACTCAATTCCCTCTTGGTTATTATCCTTTGAGAGTTCAACTCTAAGAACTCCATAATGATCATAATCATACTCATATCTTAAGATTTTGAGATCATACTGCTTTGCTAATTTTTGAATAGATACCAAAGAATAATAATGAATATGTTGATGATGTATCAAGTCAAATCTTCTTGATTCAATCATTAATTCTAAAGATGGGAATTGTAAATAAAAAGATTTTACATTTTTTATTCCTTTTAAAAAGTTAAAAAATGAATATGGATTTTCTATATGCTCTAATGTATGACTGGAGACAACAGAGATCTTATCGGATTCCAACTCTTTGGGATCAATATGTTCAAAGAAAAAACTTAAAGCTTTATATTCAGGCTTTGACGTTTTACTATTTGGATCAATAACTGCGCCTCTCTTTGCCTTTACTTGGTCAAGCAAATTGCTATCATTACCCCCAATATCAATAACGAAATCACTGCAGTAAGAATTTGATTTATTTATAAATTCAGCAAAATTAGTTAACGAAATCATCGCCCCTTTGCTGTTAGTGGAAATTGTATTGTAATTATCTTTTTGATAAAGATAGTTTGGGTCAATAATAGTTTTTAAAAAGCCATGATTACAACTCTCACAAAAACAGAAGGCTTGATTTGATTTTGTTAACAAAAATTTCTTTTTTCTCTCGGAATTATGAAATAATTCGGTTAGGGGATAATCAGGAAGTTCAAGTAAGATGCTGAAATCTTTTGTCTTACATATTGGACATTTAATATTATCTTTTAGCATGATTTTTTAAGCATCGATATATTTTACATCAAAATCTTTATTAAAATTTCCATGGTAAATTTCTTGATAAATACAAATTTTATTTTTGGTGTAAGGCTTATGAAATGTATTCCCAATATGCATGTAAGGCCCATCTTTTGGTTGAAGTTTTAATGAACGAAGAAGTTCTTTTGAACTATTATATTGATCCACATATAAGCAACCTTCAATAATAGTATAGCTTTCACTTTTACCCTCAGGATGCTTGTGGGCTTTGAAATTTTGGTTGGCTAGTAAACAAATAATCATATTTTGAGTGTTTTCAGAAGTAGAACTATGTAAACAAATCCTTGAGGTTTTTTTATGTGAATCTTTAGCTGTTTTGATTAAAAGATCTTTTATTTTCTTAGAGTAAAGAAAATATTTTCCTGAAAATTGAAGAGTATTTTCATTTAATCTAATGAAATCCATTTAGGAGTAAAATTTATTTCCCAAGTTCGAAAACTTTTTTAAGTATTATAGCTTCAGGATCAGAGTAAGATGCATTAAATTTTTCGATACTTAAAGAAGTCTTCAAAACATTTCTTTTTGATCTTGCTTCTATGAAGGACAAATCAGAAAATAGACAAGGCTCACAACCTAATAATTTATTATGGTGATTATCAATAATTAATTTTGCGATTTCATATCTACTTATTGGAGTAGGACTCGCGATGTGAATAGTACCAGAAAATTCAGAATCTAAGCATTTCATAATATTTGTTGCTGTTTCATAAGCTGATGCAATGGTAAAAATGTTATCTGTTGCCATCTTCGCTCCTTTTTGAGAAAGACTTTTTAGCATTACATCAATTAAACATCTACCCACATTGTTATTGGATATATTCCAGCTCGTTCTACCTATTATGTATCTTGATTTGTAATGGGTATTAATATAATTTTCACTTTCTGCTTTTTGTTGTCCATATAAATTTAATGGGCAAACAATGCTATCTTCTTCATAAAAGATTTTGGAGCCATCAAATACTTCCACTGATGACATATAAAAAAAAGCTTTACATTTCGATTCTGTCCAATCAATAATATTTTTACTTCCCAAAACATTTATTTCATAAGCTTTTTTAGGATCATTAAAAACTTTGCCTGGCTGTGCGATTGCTGCAAGATTAACTACATAATCTCTACTAGAAGGTTTTGGTAATTCTTTAAAAGATTTTTTTTGAGATATATCTATATTTATATCTGCTGGGCCGAATCTAGAATATGTAATGTAAGGTATCTTTCCCAATTCACAAACTTTTGCAAGGTTAGATCCTAATAACCCAGTTCCTCCAAAAATATGAACTTTACCTTCCATCTTTTAATAACTAATGGATTCATTATATTTTTTGATTTGATAAAAGTAAAATTTTAATATTTTTACTTAAGTGAAATTTGGTGAATCATAATAATAATCTTTTGCTCTTTCAAATATATCAGTTATTTTTTTGTTATCTTTATAAATGCCATTAAATATTATAAGTATCCATTTAATTTTATAGAGAGGCAACATATATTCCAAACGATCTAAAAATGAATTTGAATTTATTACTTTTTTAATTTTATTAATTAGGATTTTTTTACAATTAATTTCAAATTTTTGATTAGGCCTTAAAAGCCAGTCAGAGCAATATTTTGATACATCATCCCAACCTGAATACTCAAAATCTAGGAAGTAAAATTTATCGTTATCCATAAGCATATTATGTATCCCAACATCCGATGCAGATAATATTCTTTCTCTATCGCTAATCTTTTCTTTAAATAATTTGAGATTGCATTCGCTCTTTAAATTATTTTGTAAATTCGCTAAGTCTTTTCTTAAAATATCATCAATCCATTCATTAATATCTGAATATAAATTTTCTTCTGCAATAAATTTCTGAATCCGGTCAAGTCTCTTTTCAATTAATCTAAAGTGATCTGAAAAACTAAAACATGCCTCTGAAGCATTTTGTAGATTTTTAGCTTTTGGGTGATTTTTATAAGAGTATAATTTTTCGAAAAAAATAATTATTGAATTAATTACTTCATCATTTACTACTTTAATTTCTTCTCCATCTAAAAAAGTAAGTAAAGACCAGTTATTTTTTGTATCCCAGTAGAGAGGTTTAGGGACATTTTGGTGGCCTAATGATTTCAAGAAATCAAGAAATTTTATTTCTGCATTTAATCGATCATGAGAGTGGATAATATCTTTTGAAGGGTAAAATTTTAAGATAAATTTTTCTATATGAGTTTCTAAACAAAAAACCCTACTATTGATACCTTTTTCTATTTGACTTATTTTTTTAATTCCTATACCTTTTTTTTTAATACTCTTAATTACATCTTTATCTATTGAATTATTTTTATTCATATATCTAAAATATCCTCTAATTCATTCCAATCTGAAAAAGAAGGCCCTTTTTGCCATTTTTTAAGATTTTTATTATCAAATTGAATTCTATTAATATTTTGTGGGATCATTTCTAGAATCTCTATTAAGTCATCAACATAGTGGGTACAATTTTCTTTAACAATTCGTGAAACTTTTTCTTCTTTAGTTGATTCAAAGTAAACTTTATTTTTGGGCCAATTTAACCCCTCTTTTGAAAAAAATCCTTTTGTTTCTAACCAATTCATTGCATACTCTCTTAAATTATATGGTGGTCCAATATAAGGCTTAACTGTCTTATGACTTACAATAATTATTTCTATATTTTTATTTTTTAATTTATTTAAAGCACTAATCATATTTGTAGATTCTTTGGCCATATGGATTGAAGGTCCATATACCTCCCCTTGCATATAACTAAAATCATTATCCTTTCCTTGAGAACGTAAATAATCCCTAATTTTTAGTTTAGATTTAGCAAGATTTTTGGTTATTAAACCTTTACTTAAAGCAACTTCATAGAAAACACTATCATAATTAATTAAGGTATTATCGAAATCAAGACCTATTTTTATATTCCTCATTATCGCTTATTAAGGAGAAGTTCTACTTCTTTTACGAGGGAATATTTGTCTATGCCTAATAAAGATCTTGTGTAGTTTTGTGATCCAAGACTATTTATAAATTGATCAGGAGTTCCCATTCTTTTGAGTTGAACATCTTTTAACTTGTTTTCCGAAATCCACTCTAGGAGAGTGCTACCTAAACCTCCAATAACTCCATGCTCTTCTATAGAAACCCAGTTAGAATAATGTTTAGCCATTTCAAGAAGAAAATTATGATCTAAAGGTTTTATACCTCCAACGCCCGCTAATCCAATAGATATACCTTTTTCTTCAAGAATCTTTGTTGCTTCTAGAGCCTCTGCAAGAATTGTTCCAGCAGCAAGAACTAGAGTATCTGAACCTTCTTTTAATAAATTAAATTTGCCAATTCCTAGGTGAGAATTATCATGATAAATTTTAGGCTCACCTTTTTTACCAATTCTTATATAAGTAGGCTTTGATAATTCTAATGCCTCTTGCATTTGTGCTACTAATTCTTTGCTATCAGATGGGGTTAAAACATTAATATTTGGTATTGCTCTTAAAATCGCTAAATCTTCAAGTGAATGGTGAGTTGGTCCAAGTTCGGAATAACTTAGTCCTGATCCAGTACCTACAATAGTTACTGGAGATTCATGATATGCTACCCCAATTTTTATTTGCTCTAGACATCTTATAGTTGTGAAAGGGGTAATTGTATAGACAAAAGGACGTAAACCCGATAACCCCATACCTGATGCAACACTCATCATATTAGCCTCGGCTATGCCACAATTCAGAAATCTATTTGGAGCGACTTTTTTGAATTCGTCAAACATCCTATTACCAATATCGCCCGACAAAAGACAAATATCTTTTCTCTTGGAGGCTAATTTTGTTAGTTCTTTGGCAAAGGCATTTCTCATTGATTTAATTCCGATAATGCTGCTGTGAGTTCCTCTAAATTAGGTGTTCTATAATGCCAATTATTATCATCTTCCATAAAGCTTATTCCCTTACCTTTAATGGTATGAGCAATTATTATACTAGGCTTGCCACTATTTCTTTTCGCTTTATCAAGTGACTTGATAATTTCTTCAAAATTATGGCCATCAATCTCCTGAGTATCCCATCCAAAATCTTCCCATTTTTTTGCTAAGGGTTCTAATCGCATTATCTCTTTACTTCTTCCTGTTGCTTGCCATTTATTGTAATCAACAATAGCTATTAACGAATCTATTTTTAGTGAACCTGCAAGTAAAGCAGCTTCCCATATACTTCCTTCATTACATTCTCCGTCACTTAAAAGAGAATAAGTAAATGATTTGATATTTTTTATTTGATTCCCAAGTGCCATTCCAAGCGCCATTGGTAAACCATGACCTAATGATCCTGTAGCTGCTTCTACTCCAGGAATGTATCCAGGTTTTGGAGGATGCTCATGAAATAAACTTCCAGATTTACCAAATTCATTTAACAATTCAGTTGGGAAAAATCCTTTATGAGCTAGTACTTGAAAAAGAGCAGGGGCTGCATGACCTTTGCTTAGTATGAATTTATCTCTTCCAGGATCATTAGAATTATTTGGATCAATTTTCAAATGGTTCCAATAAAGACACACTAATATTTCTAGACATGATAAACAAGAGCCAAGATGAGGTATCTTGGCAGTATGAGAGGTTTTAACAATACTTTTTCTAAGTTCTAAAGAAATGTGAGTTAAATCTTTAATAATTTCCTTATTATTCATTATCTATATCTTTTGTTCCAGCTTAAGTTGTTTCATCCACTTAACTGTATAGCAATTATCGTTATCAATTAAATCTCCATTGTTATATGAGGCTTTTATTTCCTTGATAGCATCTTCAACCCCAAACTGCGGTTTAAATCCCGTTGCCAACAATTTGGATGAATCTTGTCTATATGATCTTGGATCATTGGATTCATAAATTACAATTTCTGAGTTAATATTTTTTTTCACCATGTTTGCTATTTCAAGAATTGATATATTTTCAAAGCCAGCATTATAACAACCAGATTCGATATCAATATTATTAATAAAATGTCTGTAAACATTAACGATATCTTTAATATGAATATTTGGCCTAGTTTGTTCCCCACCAAACACTGTGATTTTCCCATTCTTTAAGGCTTGAAAACTTAACATATTTACACTTACATCTAATCTCATACGAGGAGAAATTCCACAAACTGTTGCAGGTCTAATGCAATGAACTTTCATTTTTTCTGCGTAAGACAAAAAAACTCTCTCTGCAACCATTTTTGTTTTGTTATAAACAGATATGGGGATTAAAGTTAAATCTTCGGTAACTTTAGGTTCGTTTTTTATTCCGTATACACTCCCTGAACTTGCAAAAATAAATTGCTTCACGTTATTTCTAACTGCTTTATCAGCAAGCTGTTGACCTGCAAGTACATTTACTTCCCAACTTAATGTAGGGTTTAACTCAACTGCTGGATCATTAGCAATATTTGCAAGGTGAATAACAACTTCTACATTTTCAAGAGGAATATTTTCTACATCCCTTACATCAAGTTTAATATTTTCTAAATTTGGGTGATCTGGCAAACTATTGCCGAACCATTGAGTGTCAATGCTTATTATTTTATGGCCATCTTGAAGTAATTTAGGAATTAAAACTGAACCTTTATAGCCGCATCCTCCAGTGACAAGAATTTTCATGATTTATGTTGATAGTTCCAAGGTAGGTCTTTCAAAATTAATAGATTTTTTTCAATCCATGAAAGAGTATCTTCTAATCCTAATTCAAGATTGATCTTATCTGACCACGAGTGTACTTTCCGTAATTTATCACTGTTTAGGAGGTAGTTTTGGTCCTTTCCTAATCTTTCATCAACATCTACTACGAGGTTGTCAAAATTTGAATTAGTAATTGAGAAGATTCTTTTTACTAAATCGTAAATACTTATTGATTCGTTTGATGATATGTGCCAACTTGTTCCAGGTTCAGCATCTAAAGCTATTTTTAAAGTTGCATCTACGACATCTTTTATGTGTATAAATGCTCTGCAAGATTTTCCTCCACCATGAAGTTCCATTCTTTTATTAGTTTTTGCACTTAAAAAGGCTCGCGGAATAATCCTATAAAGTTGTTGACCAGGGCCGTATACGTTTGCAGCTCTAGTAAATACAACTGGGAAATCATATGCCTTATAAAAACTCATCAAATGTAAATCACAGCCTGCACGACTCACAGCATAAGGAGTGCTTGGCGCAAATGAGAAATTTTCTTTTATCCATCCACCATCAGTGCTCCCATATACTTCTGGAGTTGTAACGTGGACGTATTTTTTTAGAAAGGTTTTCTTTCTTAGGAAATCATGAAGCGCAACTTGAGACATTAAATTGGTTTGATACCAATGAATAGGATTTAGCCAGCTTTCAGCAACCATGCCTTGAGATGCAAAGTTGACAATTATATCTGGTTTATAATTGTCGATTACTTCTTTAAATCCTTCTAAGTCTTTATTTAAATCTATTGACTTAAATTTAAATTGCTTTGATTCATAATTCTTCCTAGACAATATATTGGATTCCCATTTATAAGGTAAAAAAATATCAATAGGTTCTTTTGAGCGGCTAACTCCTAAAACCTCAAAACCACAATTAAGTGTTTGATTTACAAAATGAGAGCCGCTAAAACTATTACTCCCAATAATTAGAAATTTTGACAATTTTTAATTCAATATTTCTGTTATTTTAAGCCTCAATGTGTCAAAATTAATAGGACTATTACCCATCGTTTCAACGGCTATTGATGCTATACAGGATCCTAAGGCGGCAGTTGACATTAAAGGCTGCCCAGAAGATATTGCCGTAGCCATTAATGCAAGCAAAGAATCTCCTGCACCAGCTACATCTAAAGGATTAACTGATAAAGCAGGGAAAGATTGCCTTTTGATATATCCTCCAATTTCTCTTTCATAAGCAATAAATCCTTCGGAACCAAGCTTCATAATTAAATTATCGCAATTTGTAAGATCTAAAATATTATTACTTATTTGTTCAAGACTGCTATCTTTATCTTGGAGTGCTATTCTTGCCTCTCTTTCATTAGGGCATAATAATTTGAAGTTTTTAAATTTCAATACAGACCCCACTTGACTACTGCATTGTAGATCTCCGAATAACATAAAGTTGTATTTTTTGGATAGTTCTTGCAATCTGTCTAATATTCTTTGAGTTACTACACCATATACAAAATCAGAAATAACTATGCCATTCACTTCAGGAGCTAATAATTCTATGCGAGAAATGATTTCATCTTCTTTATCTCTTGAGAGATTATGATCTTTCATTCGAGTCACGCGGAATAATTTTTGATTTTCTACAACATACCTTTTTTTAAAAGTAGTAGGCCTTGCAGGGTCTGTAATTAATCCTTCTCCTATTTCTTGTCTTATCAATGTCTCTTTCACTAGGTCAGCAGTATTATCCTCTCCAACAACAGATACTAAATCGCATTGAGCTCCTAAAGCTCTGATGTGCGAGGCAACTATAGCAGCGCCTCCAATAAAATTCTTTTTTTCTAGTTCCCTTACCACTACAACAGGAGCTTCTGCACTCATTCCAATTGCTTCACATGCAGCATATTGATCCACAATTGTATCACCAATAACGACTAGCTTATTATTTTTCCATTTATCAATAGCATCCAACAGTTTGTTTAATGTTATATTTTGTCTTTTACATGCATCTAAAAATTGTGACTTTCTTTTTTGAAAAACGTCATGTTGAAGTTCTCCAAGCAAATCAGCCGCGGCATAATGTATATCTCCAGCATGAAATTTAACTTTTCCTCCCAGAGATTTTTGTAATTTGATAGCTTCTTTTAGATGCTTACTATTTTGATATTCATTACCTAAGACAATAATTTTTGGATTGATTTTATTTATTAGTTCGCACAGGTTCGAGCCCTTCAAAGCAACAATTTCATCTGCAATACTAATGGTTTCAAGAGCTTCTGCTCTCTCCTTCTGAGTGAAAGGAAAATTTGATTCACTTTCGTCTCCAATTAAAGCAATTACTAATTTATCTCCAAGACTTTTTGCATGTTTAAGATACCGTATATGTCCTGGATGAATAGTGCTGAAATGACCATAAGTCAAAATACATCCTTTAATTTGATTCAAATTTTGATCACAACAAAGATTAATTATCATATTCAAAAATTAATTAAAACCCTTCCAGCGGTTTTGCCATCTTGCATAGCTTCTATAGCTTTGTTAATTGACTCTAAAGGATAATGGCTGCTTATTATATTTTTAAAGTCAATTAGTCCCTTGCTGTAAAGCCTCAAATATCTTGGAATATCCAAATTAGGAATAGTATCTCCACCATGTGAACCGATGAGGGATTTTCCAAAATGTAAGGGCAATGTATTTAAACTTACTGAACTCTGGTAATGAGGAACACCGACTAAAACCACTCTTCCATTTTTTTTGACTAAACCATATCCGGTCTCAATTATATTTGGCACACCAGTGTTATCAATAAAAATATCAAGACCTTGATCTCCTAAAATCTTAATAATTTCTTTTTCAGGACTTATTCTCTTGGAATTTATACAATGAGTAGCTCCTAACTTTTTAGCTAAATCTAATCTGCTCTCATGAAGATCAACAGCAATTATTGGGAAGGCTGATTTGAGTTTTGCAGCTTGAACAATATTTAAGCCAATTCCTCCAGAGCCAAAGATAACAACTGACTCACCAATTTTTAATTGGGCATTATTTTCTATAACTCCAAAACCTGTAGTAATAGCGCAACCAAAAAGCGCACCAATAT
>MDTG01314742.1_pt1 | contig 27518 bp, 34 predicted proteins | sample 811421 | NCBI WGS metagenome assembly MDTG01 (sample SAMN05326645, study PRJNA326480) | marine metagenome | isolation source: seawater | place: Pacific Ocean: South East | collected 2011
GTGATGTAGCATCCGGTGCAGTAGGAACTGTAGGCGATGTAGCATCAACAACTGTTGGTGCAGTAGGCGATGTAGCAAGTGGTGCAATTGGTGCAGTAGGCGATGTAGCATCTGGTTTAATTAAGTCTGGTTCAGATGTAGTAAAAAGTGCATCAGATGATGCGGATGAAGAGAATAAAACTACTGGATTAAAAGAAGTAGAAGGGACAGCAGATCCATATTCGTATTATGGACAAGTTCCTTACAAACCACCAAGTGAATTTGTAGCACGAACAGCTGATTTCAGTTCTTTCGGAAGATAATTCGTTTAAATAATTATATAAACATAATTATATAATTATAATAGAGTGTATGGAAAATATAGATTTGAATGCAATATTCAAATGTAGAAAAGAAATACAAACAAAAATATCGGATTTATTAAAATCGTTTGATGAAAAATGCAATGATATTCATTATAAAAAAGGTATTTACTTATATGGTTCTCCTGGATGTGGAAAAACATATTTTATTAAGACCATTTTATCTGAGTTAGGATATGACATGATCAAATATGATGCAGGTGATATAAGAAACAAAACATTGATAGAAACAATTACTTCAAATAATATATCAAATAGAAATGTTCTTGATATGATGACAAAAAAGACGAGAAAAATAGCAATAGTAATGGATGAGATTGATGGTATGAATAACGGAGATAAAGGCGGTATAACTGCCTTAATAAAACTAATAAGACAGAAGAAAACAAGAAAACAAAAAACAGAAGGAAAAACAATGAATCCGATTATATGTATAGGAAATTATTATACTGATAAAAAGATGAGAGAATTAATGAAAGTTTGTAATATATTTGAGTTACCTACACCAACTAATGACGAAATAAAGGAAGTATTAAAAATTAAAGTCAATAATAAATTAAAAGAAGAGCATTACCAATTGATATTAAAATATATTCAAGGAGATATGAGAAAATTAAACTTTGCATTAGACGTGTTGTCTAATGTGGATTCATTAGATAAGGATGATTCTTTGTTAAATTTGTTTCATATGAAAAGTTATAACGAAGATTCAAAATCAATTACAAATCAACTATTAGAAAATAACTATGAAATAGGTATGCATAATAATTTAATGAACGAAACCGACAGAACAATTGTAGCCTTATTATGGCACGAAAATATAATAGAAAAAATAAAACAATTAAATGTAAAAAAAGCATACCCTTTGTATTACAAATTATTACGAAATATATGTTTTGCCGATTACATTGACAGAATTACCTTTCAAAGTCAAATTTGGCAGTTTAATGAGATGAGTTCAATGATTAAAACTTTTTACAATAATAAAATATTTCACGAACAGATTGATACTGTTTTAGAACCTTTACCTGAAATACGATTTACAAAAGTATTAACAAAGTATTCTACAGAATATAACAATTCATTATTTATACAAGACATGTCACAAAAATTATGTATGGATAAGAAAGATATTATCTGTTTGTTTCAGGAAATTCGATTATGTATAGGAAAGGATTATTGTAATGATACGGAAATACTTGCTAATATAGAAGAGTTGTTTGAAGAATATGATATTAACAAATTAGATATAAAACGGTTATATAGATACTTGGATAAGAATGCAAAAAAAGATGGAACCATAGAAGAGTTAGAGGATTAAGATAGTTTTTTTTTACTAAACGAAAACGTAAAAAACCGGCTTAATTGACTAAAATTGAACTGCTTTGAAGAAATATAGATAAGATATATTAACATAAGTTATATTAAGTATTAAGATGTCAGGACGTTGCGGTATTTGCAGACAGAGTGGTCATATCTATAGACATTGCGAATCTTCTATTATTGGTGAAAAGAAATCTATTCTTATAGATACCTTGAAAGAGAAATTAAGGCTATATTCGTTAAAGGTTAATGATAACTCAATCCGACCTAATCAAGTTTTATCAGATAGTTCTATTGTTCATTTTAACACCGGCACATCTTTTGAAGACGCCAAAGAAATTATGTTGAAGAGAAGAAGGAGTAATTTTCGTCAGAAAGGCTGGAGTATATGTTATGATTTAAGACAGCAAATTAGACAAATGCCTATCAGATTATTACAATTGATTTTCCCAGATGTTTTGCGTTCATTGATGAATGAATTTGGTATTACATTATCTGTTCTTATTTATAATCAGGATACCAGGTTAACTCCTCAAAACATAAATAGTGTTAGATTTAATACTAAAACAGAATATCAAGATGAAGTATCAAAAGTAGTAAAAGCGATAATGCATAGTCTTGTTCCAAACGATTACTTTGATTATTCGAATGTTATTGAGAGTGAGTTGATAATACCTCCGCCACCACCGCCAAGAGACCCTTTGGAAGTTCGTTTAAACGAAATTGTTGACGGAGTAATCGGCGATACGAATTTAATTAATAATTCGCAAAAGGATACTATCATATCTTTAATTCAAACACATTATAGAGAGAGGGAACATAATTTACGACAACAGAATCTCCGTTTAGAACGACACGCTCGACGAGATGTTCGACGCTACAGAGAAAATATAAGCCACTATCAAAGACAATTGCAAGCGAATAGACAACAAGCCCCAAATATTAAGTTTCTAATGGATTCAACGGAAACTGAATACATAAAGGAGGATGCATGCCCAATTTGTATGGAAGAATTAACTGCAGACAACACAGTAGCCCTTTCTTGCAATCACACTTTCTGTTCAGGTTGCACTGGACAGTTTATTAAAAGTTGCAACGGAAAATGCCCAAGTTGCCGGGCTCCAGTAAAAGAAATCCATTTTCAGAAAAATATAAACATTAAGGATTATAATGCCCTCGTTAACTATCTTTATTAAATTGTAATTTAACTAACTACCTTTTTTTATTCATATTTTTAAATGAATAAAAAATTATGCATACAGTTCTTTCCAAACATTACCGTCTTCCCATTTGACTTCTCTATTCTTCATATATGCATTATAAATAGGTTTGTGTGTTAATCCTTTTTTGTTTTTAAAATTAACTTTCATATTATATTTGTGCGTTCCAAAAGTTTTTTCTGTAAAATGTGTGACTTCTGCGAACCAATGTCCCTTTTCCTTTTCATCATTACCATACGCACCTTTAATAATAGATTTATTGTCATCAACGCGAGTTAAAATACGTAAACAACCTCCGTGTTTAGGATCATAAAAATATTTTTCTTTCATATATAATATTAATAGATTAGATTTTATTTCCAATATATCCATAACAAATACCAACTATAGGAAAAAATCCATACAGTATATTTATGTAATTATTCGTTTTATAATATTTTTCATATTTATTTTCGATTATTTTTTGCACCATAACAGATATACCAATTCCAGTAATATAACCAACAAGTCCTGTCTTAAAGTTATATGTTGTATTCATAATAATATAACATATAACATATATTTAAATTATTTAAATAGAATTAACATCAACACAAACAGTAGGTGTTGTTTTTGATATAGTAATATTAGGTGCATTATTGGGTTTAAGTTCATTGATTTTTTTTAACAATTCATTTTTATCTTTTTCTAAAGAATCTGCTTTCATTGATGCTTGAATAAGTTGACTTTGTATAGCCATTAGAGTATTATTAAGTTGTATTTTTTCTTCATTTATAGCCTTTAATTGTTGTTGTTGCGATTGAATAAGTTGGACGACTTCTTGATTATTTAATTGACGAGGAGGTTTACCAGGTTCATTCATCATAATAGGTCCATTCTTTTGTTTTTCTTGCATGTCTTTAATCATCTGGTCTCGTTTATCTTCAATTTCTTTCATTTGTTTTAATACATCTGGTTTCATTTTTGGTAACCCGGGATCATAATTAGCTAACAACTTATCAATATCCTTTAAAAAAAAGTCTTTAATGTTTTTTTCACCTTCTAATTGTATAAATGTATCTACAGTTTTTGTAGATTCCTTAAAAAAATCAGGATGTGCATTATCAAACATTTTTCGTTTATCATATGTATTATGTTCGTGCGAAAAAACCAAAATAGATTTAATAGGATCTAATTGTACAAATGGAATGGTATAATCTTTTAGAAAAGCTTTTTCTTCGGCAAGAGCCGCCTTATCTTCATAACGGGTATCGTTTAATAATTCTTTTCTAAAAGCAAATGTTCCAGCAGTTGCATGATTAGGACCATAAGGACCACATTGTATCATTTTATGAATATGTTTAAAATATATGTAAATTTCACTACTACCGGCACATAGAGCTTTAGGATTTTGTTGTAATTTTTCAACAGCGTGAGAAATTCTATCAGGTGGGTAGTAATCATCATCGTCCATATAAACAATAATAGAACCACGACATTGTTTGTGCATAAAATTACGTTTTTCGCCTAACATAATTTTTTTTTCTAATTCAAAATATCTAATTTGAAGTATACCTGAAGATTCTATTAAATCTTTAATTTTGTCTGTTCCATCATCAACAATAATCCATTCAATGCGATGTTTCGGATAATCTTGATTTTTAAAGCATTCAAACATAGTTTTAATGAAAGGACGTCTATTAAATGTAGGTGTGCATACTGATACCAATGGAACAACATTAGATTTCTTCTTTTTAGTCATAGTCTTATGTACAATAACTTGAATATATTTTATATACTTAAACCAATAACTAATTTCTAATTATATTATAAATAATGAAGATTAATAAAAAACAAATAGGTAATGGAGGGTTTTTATCTAAACCCGAAAATGAAGAATATTTAAGTAAAAGTGATTTAATAGCAGAATACAAAGAAAATTTGTTTCAAGAAGAAATAAGTGATTTGGTAGAAAGTATTATAGAAAAAAATAAAGGACTTATGAAACAAGGGAAATCTATTAGCATTACAGATATAAAAAAAGAGTTATCTAATAAATCGTCTAAATCAAAAGATACTAAAAATTCTAAAAAAAATGTAAAAAGAAATACTAATAAAAAAAAAATACATCCAGGAAATCCACATGATAGACCAAAAATAAGAAATAAGACTATAAAAATTAACAGTAAAAATAAAAGTAAAAAAAACATAACAAGAAAATCGCCTGTAAAAAGATATCCACAAACTTATAATGACTATAAAAGATCAATAACAACAACTAATGCAAAAGGTCCCATTGAATTTGGCGGAAAGAAAAATCATTAAAAATAATTAAAGCAATTAATTATTTTTATTTATGCGTCTATTTTTTTATCATTAAAGATTTCTTGTGTTTTATCTCCAAAAGACATATATAACCATAAACCAACAACAATAATTAATGACATGTTAAAAAAGATAAAAGATTCTTTTAATGATATTCCGGAAACCATACCAGAAGCATCAGATAATTCAGTATTTAATTTAAATAAATTAACAATAGCAATGCAAAAAATCAATACAGTTAAAACATTTGTTTTGAACATACCAAACACCTTTAGTAAGATGCGTAAAAATTTCATAAGGAAACCTTCTCCTTCACAAGTTTCATTGCTTGGAAGTTTTGCAGGTATATCAGAATGAGAATGTATTTTATCAAGTATTTTTCCAATACTGGTAGGAGAATATATACATATACCAAATATAGAATATATAATAAAATAAAAGAGAGTAGATACTGAACCTAATGGAACACTTATGAGCATTATAATTACAAAACGAAGAAACAACAATGGTACTGTAACAGGCCAACCATTTATAAGCATCTGTCTTTCATTAATGTCCATCATATCTTGAATGAAATTAACAATGAATGTTAAAACAATAATTGCATATAATACACCAATAATAGGAGATACTCCACCATTTAATAAATCAAGAAAAAATGTTCTTGAACCAGGAACAACATTCCTTAATATTTGATAAATAATAAAAAACACTAACATAAATTTAACTCTTCCACTGAGATATTTATGTGTAATACTGGGAAATAATTGTGTAAAAACTAAATCTATTGCACTTGGAAACATAATGGCAAATTCAAAAAACCACAATACAAACGAAATAATGCCTTTATAATAGCTATCTTGTATACTTAGACTTGGTGACTTTACCTTTTCTTTTAATTCAGCAATAGATAAATGTGCTAATTCAATACTAGTATCATCTTGAACATAATACATTAAAAAATACCAATTATAAGTTATAGGAAAGGTAACAAGAGCAGTAACAAGACTAACAAAATAATCAGAAATCAGTTCCTTATCTTTATTGGTTGCATCTCCATTAGATAATGCATCCGCAAATTTAGAACCTGTATTTCTAACAAGACTCGCAGGTTTATCATATATAGCATTTATAAAGGCCTCAAGTTTATCTTTAAAAGTTTTTTCTTCTGCTTCCTTTACATCGTCGTGTCCTTCATAACAATCTTTATTATTTCTATCTTTTAAATCTTCTTGTGTGCAAACAGTTTCAATTACTTTGTTATTATTATTAATATTGTTGAAACTTTCTACTGTTTCTTTTTTCTTATTTTTTTTGTTTTTTTTACGTTCAGGTTTTTTATTGTCTAATGTATCAAAAGTTTCAATATTTTTGTAATTTTGTTTCACCCCTTTGTTTCTTTTTTTTATATTTTTAATTTTATTTTCCATATTTGCAGTTTGAAAATTATAATCACTATTTTTCAAAGTATTACTAAACTCTTTTTTTACATTTTTAATTGAATTCAATACATCCATAATGATTACTTTAATTATATATATATTGCTATAATATATTTATAATAATAACTTATCTTGCATACATCATTCCACAATTTCCACCAATAATAGAAAGCACATTATATCTTTCTTCAAACAACGTTAGATTGTAACTATATTCATATAAAGAATACCTCGATTTGCGAACACCTATTAAATTTCCATTATCATCACATACTACATCAAAACTTGAACCAGAAGGATCAATTGTTGGAATATATGTATTTAATTCTATTTCAATATTTTTAAATTTGCTCATATTAATAGCACCTGATGGTTGATATTCAAATGGACTAGTATTTAAACAAAAATTATAACAATACAAACCATCTTTTGCATTACCTTTTGTTCTTACATATTTTTCCACATATTGATATACATCTTTTGTCATTAAATTTTCTCTATATTCGCCATTTAATAAAATACCCATTGTTTCAAGAATATCCTTTCTATTTTCAGGATGAAAATTTCCTGTAATTGTAATTCCAGTATTTTGTTGTGTTGTAGTAGGATGAACTCCCATACCTACAGTGAGTTCTGAATCAGAAAAAGGTGTTATTGGGGCTAAAGTTATATTAGATGGTAGACTGTGATAAGGCCAATTCGTATAATTACTCCATTCATTTCTTAAATTAGCATCATTCCTTCGTAAAAACCACATCCAATTAGAAATCATACCATTTGTTTCTACTTTTAATCTTTTGCTTCCTAAAACATTTTCATAGTTATGTTCATAAACATCTTTCACAAGGTATACATGATCTTCGGCGGCAAATTTTTGGGTTTCTTCTTTTGAAAGAAAACAATAAGTAGATAATAAATGAACATCAGCATTCCATGTGCTTATTTTATTTTCATAATATTCTGCGGATACGTAACTTGATGGAGGTGTTTGTAAGAATCGATACATTTGAAAACGTGATTCATTAAAATTTGGTTTTACATAAGGAAATGAGAAATCTGGGTCATGAACATCTCTAACTTGGAATAAATCTTGAATAGGTCTGAATGTAACCGATATAGATAATTCATTGTATTGTAGGGCCACCAGTGGAAATGCACAATTACTATTTAATGTAAACCAAGTATTTACAGGTATATATAAGTTTCTTCCACGAATGGAAGGTTCTGCACCAGTGGAAGAAGTCGTAAATGCTGCTGAAGGATAAGCATTTGTTCTACCAAAAGCATATGCGGGATTATTTAATTCTGTAACATTTCCCGTCATTTCATCAAATAATTGTTTTTTTTCTGTTGTAAAATCTCTTTCAACCATTGCAGCTAAATACTCTCCTGTGTATCTTTGTAGCATAAGTCCACCACAATTTATAGTAATTTCTTTAATCATATGTGTTCCAAGATCTTTTATCCATTTGAAATCATATGGTGACCATTTTTGCTGTGTTTCATCGCAAGGTGCAAATACAGGACTCCATATATCAGGTAATGTCAGAACAATATATGTGTCCATTAACAAATCAGCATATCTCGGTATTTTAAATGTAAAATGCGAATCTTCACTTGGTCTAAGTTCTCTTAAACCACTATAATCAATTCGAAATTTTTGCATACCAAAGTTTGTATATTTTACATAAGTAACTTTAAAGAATGTCTTACATGGATTTCCTGTTAGAAAAATGTTATTATTTCCACTAGAAATTATATTTAGTAATCCACCAGCCATTATTTGATATTATAATATATATTTTTATTATATTTGTTTATATATAGAATATAAATGGAAACAGTTAATGTTTTATTATACCTGATTATTTTTTTAATATTATTTTATGTTTTTTATAAATTAATCATAACCAGACGTGCAGACATTATAACAATTCAAGAAGGATTAATAGGTTCTATTGATAAAAAAGAATTTAATTCTATTAAAGACAATAAGAATTTTTTAAGTATTGATTCCATTAAAAGTATAGATAATAAGTATGCTAAATTGCCAATAAAAGATTATTGCATTAAAGCTTCTTATAATTCTGCTATTACTGGTAAATCTGTAAACAAAGATATGGTAAAATTTGCGTTATCGCGTGGATGTCGTTTTATCGATTTGGAAGTATTTTATATTAAAAAGAATAAAAATTACATTCCTGTTGTAGCACAGTCAAGTGATCCAAATTATAAAGTATTTGATACAGATAATGATATTAATTTAGAAGAAATATTTTCTACTATTGTTAGTAACTCTTTTTCTAACACTTCACCTAATAAAAAAGACCCATTATTTTTGCATTTACGCATAAAGACAAAAGATACAAATTGTTATGCAGCTATTTCAAAAATGATTGATAGTGTATTAAAAAACAAATTACATGATGGAGAAGTTACAAGAGATACCAAATTAGCAGATATTATGGGAAAAATAGTTATTGTTATAGATAAAACTATTCATAGAGATTACAAAGATTATGCAAAATGTAGAGCTTCTGATATTAGTTGTTTTGATTTATCCAATTATATGAATATGGAAAGTGGAAGTCAAAATATGAATTCTTATAGTTTAACACAAATTGAAAGTCAAGCATTTAGTTCTGCTATGATTAAAGATGATAATGTATCCACAACTGCAGTCGCAAGTAAATTAATTCTTCCCCACGAAAAAACAAAGGAAAATCCTGATATGGGGAAAATGATATTAAACCATGGTGCTCAAATTGTTTGTTATCGTTATAATTTAGTAGACACTCATTTAGTTGATGCAGAAACATTTTTTAATGATAATCGTGGGGGTATAATTCCTTTAGCTGCCGCAATTCCTTACTGTGAGCGTATTAGAAAGGAAGAAAAAAATGCAGGTAGTGCGAATTCTGGTTCTGGAATGAAATAATTACTTTTTATTAAGGTATTTTAACACGTCTTCAATGGTTGGAGATTTTGATATATTTATATTATCTTTTGTTCGTTTTTTTTTTACTTTGGTTATAGAATGAAAATCTTTCTTATTTATTAATTTTATTTCTTCATTACTATTAGTACTATCAATGCTATAAGATCTACTTGCAAAGGTATCGATTGAATTTAGACTTTCGTTACTTGTTACTTTTTGCATTTTATTTTTTTTAGAAATCATTATAAAATAACATGTGATTATTTTTATAACTATATTTATAAAAATAGTATATTAGTATTATATATAATGTCAAGTGAAAAGATTAACGGTTACAAATTTGATAAAAAAGTATGTAATAAAAAAATGAATTATCAAGATTGTGAAATAGCTATTTTACGTAATGCAATCAATGACTCGAATGAACAAAAAGAAATTAAAAAAACAGGAAACATTGATATTAAAAAATTAGTGTCTGTAGTAGAAGATTTCATACGAAAAAAGAAACTAATTTGTTATGGTGGAACCGCTATTAATAATATATTACCAAAATACGCTCAGTTTTACGACAGAGATACAAAAATACCTGACTATGATTGTTATTCTCCCAACCCAGTAGAAGACGCAAAAGAATTAGCTAACATATATTACAGACAAGGTTATCGTGATGTAGAAGCAAAGGCTGGTATGCATTTTGGAACATTTAAAGTATTTGTAAATTTTATTGCCGTTGCCGATATTACATTGCTCCATCAAGATATATACAAACATATTATTAAGGACTGTGTAAAAGTAGATGGATTAAATTACGCACCTCCTGATTTCTTGCGTTTATCCATGTACCTAGAATTATCCCGGCCAAAAGGCGATATTGACCGTTGGGAAAAAGTATTAACTCGTTTAGATTTATTAAATCAACATCATCCAATTGCAATTACCGAATGTGAAGAAAAAGATTTTGTAAATAAACGTAATATTTCTGAAGATATTAACCAGGTTCTCCGCGATACATTAATAGATAATGGTGTAGTATTTTTTGGTGGGTATGCGTCTTTACTTTATTCGAAATATATGGATAAAGAAGAGAAAAATTTGATAAAAACTATTCCTGATTTTGATGTATTATCAAAAGAGCCAAAAAGATGTGTAAATATACTTGCAGAAACGATGCGTTCTCAAAAACAAAAAACGAAAATCATTCTTCATAAAGGAATTGGAGAACTTATCCCAGAACATTATGAATTAAAGGTAAATAACAAGAGTGTTGTATTTGTATATGAACCCATTTCTTGTCATAATTACAGTGTTGTGAAAAAAGATGGAAAGGAAATTAATGTAGCAACAATCGAAACTATTTTATCTTTTTATTTAGCATTTGTAAGTGTAAATTTACCTTGCTATAACAAAAATCGTTTATTATGTATGTCATCATTTTTATTAAAAGCATTAGAAGAGAACCGCATAGAAAATAAAGGATTATTAAAGCGTTTTCCATTTACTTGTTATGGAGAACAAAAAACACTTAGTGATATTAAAGCAGAACGTGCAAGAAAATATAAAGAATTTAAGAAGAAAAACTTAAGTAATACTTCAAAAGAATATGAAACGTGGTTTTTGCGTTATCTTCCATATAAAATTAGAAAAAATAAATCAAAGAAATTGTCTAAAAACAATTTTAATAAAACACGCAAGGAAAAAACTGAAAATAAAGAGGATACTGCAAGTAGTTTTTTATTTTAAATAGAAGTTAAAAAATCAATGGATTTACTAAAAAACATATAAAATCCTCCGAATAACATACTTTTGAGAAGAAGTCCATAGAAATTGAAATTCCCATCATCATTATAGATTGTTAGGAAAGAGAACTTCTTGAATAAAAGAGTGTTAACTACCGGTGTTTGAAATAAAAAAAACAATAACGCAATAAAAATAGGCATTTGTATATCATTTAAAATAGAATCCACTTTATTTTCTCTATACTTTTTTTGTTCATATTCACGTAAGTTTTGTTCTGTTAAATCGTGATGTTCTCTAACAAAGTCATTTTGAACTTTTGGTAAAGGAATATGATTGGTTTGAACATTAGCATCTATGTTGTAATTTTGTGTATTCATAGGAATATCACGTGATGGAAGATTTTGAGGAGGTAAATTTTCGATTTGTTGTCTATATTCTTCTGGAATACCACCTTGTTGGGGGTGTGAATTTTGGAATTGTTCAATATAAATGTTATCAGGTTTTTGTGTTTCTGGTGGAATAGGGTTTTTTTCAGAAATTCCATATGGATTTGGATGAAGGTTAATAGGTGCATAATTAGTTTGTTCGTCACTCATTTGCCTTGTTTTCATACTAGATATACTAATAGTATCAGGGGGATTTGTTCCATTAGGATTTCCATTTCCTATAGGACCATTTGGTAGATCAGATATTCGAGTAGAATTTTCCATAAACTATACAATTATTATATAAGTTTGATTGTATAGTTTAACGAATTATTGATTTTCAGGATAACTATTGATAGGAACTATTTTTTTAGTCTTATCACATTTATCACTTTCTAAATCATATGTATAACATTTATCACCATGCTTAAATACTTTATCTTGTATATCTCCAATAACAGGTCCATTAAAACTAATACAGTTTTTAGATGTACAAGCTGTTCTAAACATTGTAGCAAGGCCTAAACCTAGAATAATAGAGATAGCATTTCTTCCTATTTCAGTTTCAAATAATCTTCTAAAGTCCATTTATAATATAGTATTATATTTAAGTTATGCTTGAATGGGTATTTTTGAAATCCCCTCTTTATTTTTGGGACAAGGAACTTCTTTTTCTTTGATAGAGAAACAATTATCAGCTTTATCTTGATATTGTAGTATTTGTGCATTTTCAGGAGTTGGATATACTTTAATGATTCTTAAATCAGGCATTGTAATATATACTGCAAATAACCCTAGAAACAGACTAATTAAAAATAACCTTACATTTATAATTTTAAACAAATTCATTCGTTAATATATATATTTATTATATATTAATGTTTACTTTTTTTGATAACTTTTTTCAACACCCTAAAAAGGTATGTTTGACTTATTTTTATCATTTACATTTTTCTTTAAAAATTTCACAAAAATTATTTACAGGAAGTATAAAAGCATTGATGCATTCATTCTATCCAGATATATTTATAACATCTACTACTGATCTAATTGAAGATATTAAAACAGATTTAAAAACAGTAGGCTGCAATCGCGATTAGGTTTTCTTCTTCTTCTTCTTCTTTTTCTTACCACCATCTTCTTTTAATTTTTTTTCTGCTTCTTCTTCCGCTTCAATATCCTTCAATAAATCTGGATGAATAAATGATTTTTCTTGTTCATCTTCTCCTTGCATTTTAAATACAAACTCATTTTCATTATCTTTTTGAGACAATTTATACTGTGCTTTTATTTTATTTTGCTCTCTAATTCTGTCGAAATGTTCTTTTCTCGATTTTGCTTCTGCCTGTTGAGCTTTCATCTTTTTCTCGTTTGCTTTTTTCATAATCTTATCTTTCATTTCGCTTTGTTTCATTAATCTATTTAATGCACCTTTATTTATTTTTGCATTTTTACCAAGTCCTCCCATACCTTTCATCATATTTTTTAACATTTCATTCATTCCTGCTTCTCCTTTGGAATTCTTCATTTCATTTAAAAATTGTCCAGCCTCTTTCATGATATCATCCTTTGATATTTCACCGTTCTTCATTTTATCGTCCAAGCGAGAACTAACTGTCTTCATTAGACCTTTAATTTTATTGGGGTTCTTCATTAGATTTTTTATAATGTCTTGAGCGTTTCCTGGATTATCCAAATCTCCACCAATAGCTTCTTTAAATTCATCAGCCACTTCTTCGGCAAGTTCTTTTGCCAACTTTCCAATTTTTCCATCAAATAACTTCTTTAAATTAGATTGCAGATTTTCCAAATTGGGCATACCGTCAAGTGAGGGAAAATTTCCTGATAAATCAGGAACACTACTTTCTCCTTGTTTTTCAGTATTTTCGTCCATATTTTCTTTCATATTATCAAATACACCTGTAATATTGCCCATAGCTTCTTGTAATTTCTCTTGTAATACATTTTCATCAATACCCTCAAATATATTCATTGTTTCTCCAAATGTCTTTTTATCTTCCAAGTTACCTACAACCGTAAATAACATTAATTGAAGATACTTCCATAAAATATTTTTCGTATTTTCACTAACACCCTCACAATTATATAAATATCTAAAACTCATTTTAGGTAAAAAATCTGTATTTATTCTACTATCTTCTTCAAATATTTCTTCATTTTTGTATAAAATATCAAAAAAACGTTCCGGATATACTTTCTTACAATGATCTAATAATATAAACAATTCTTCGTCGGTAATTTCCGGTTCTCCCCATCTACACCAATGCACTTCGCATTCTGGAAAAACAAGTGTTAAATCATTTACAAAATCACATACTAAAGAACGAAAATTAGTTGGTAATTCTTCTTTATTTGACGCCATATATAACTATATTAATAAAGTTATTTATATAGTTTTACACAATTTATACAATTTATTTTCCTATAGAATTTTCACTATTATTCGTTGTTAAATTCATATTTCTAACGGTTTTTAATTTATCATTTAAATTGTCAAGATAATCTGTATTCCTTCCAAATTCTACAAATTTTTGGTTATTGTCCATATATCCACCTACACTTCGTTTAAGAACCGGTTTTTCCAGTTTCATATTTAAATCTTTCTTAACATCATATTTAATATCATCTTTAGTAGACATTTTTTAATATAAATAAATTTGATATTTTATTTCAATTTTTCTAAATGATTAATATATAAATGGAAAGACCTAGTTGGCAAGAATATTTTAAACAAATAGTAATGGTTACTTCGACTCGATCTCCATGCGAAAGATTGCAAGTTGGTTGTTTAATAGTAAAAGATAATCGTATTATATCACAGGGATATAATGGTTTTTTACCTAATTGTCCTCACGAATCCGTTGTTATTAATAATCATGAACAGGCTACTGTGCACGCAGAACAAAATGCTATAACTGATTGTGCAAAAAGAGGCGTTAGTTGTGATGGTTCAGATGCATATATAACACATTATCCATGTATAAATTGTATGAAAATGCTATGTGCATCTGGTATAAAAAATGTATTTTACATAAATAACTATAAAAACGACGAGTTAGTAGACTATTTTGCAAAACAATCTAATATGGAAAGTATCCAAAAAATATAAAAAAATGCATAAAATTGAACAAAAAATGGTGGTTAAAGAAAACAACAGATAATAGACATAAATAAAGAATGATGAATTCACAAGTGACGGTGCACACTCAAGAACAAACGGAATGGATAAAGAAACTATCAGTGCTGTTAATGCCAAAATATTCATATCCTCCTAACCCTACACCACATCAAAGAAGTTTGCGTTATAAAAGAGGAATAGAGTATGTATTAGAAGATGATGGAGGAATTCTATTTAATTTAGATGCAATACCTAAATTTCCCTCTGCTCCAAACATGTCAACTATACTTTATTCAAGAACCAAAGTATGGGATGAACAATTATATTCCAGTATAAATCGTCAGTTCGTAATTTATCCCGAACACAAACGCTATTATAATTCGTTTGTAAGTGTAATGAAACGATACCGAAAAGAATATCGTAAACATTTCCTTCGCAAGTGTATTATACCCCAAGCAAATATTGAAAAAAAACGCATTGTTCTTTATGAAAAAACCTCACTACCAACAGAACTTTTACGTAGTATTGTATCTTATTTGTAAATGTTAACATAATGCATAAAATTGACTAAGAAATACATTTTATAATGAAGATAAAGACAAATACACAATGACAACGAAAATATATATCCCACGCATACTAGGTAATGTATCCAATAATGAAATTATTGAGCAATTCCATTATATGAATATTGGAAAAATAACATATATCGATACGCATAAAAAGATTAATGAAAATGGATATCCTTATTATTTCGCATTCATACAGATTCAATATTATGAAACGAAACCGGCGAATTATTTTCAAGATAATTTAGAACAATTGAATAAATTCCAATTGTTCTATGACGAGGAAGCGGGCAATTATTGGGAAATTAAAAAACATATTTCTCGCAAAGAAAGACAAAACTGCGTTGGGCTATTAAATTTATGGGAACAAGATAAGAATAATATGATTTTAGAATATGAAGAGTTGCAAAAAGAGATTTTTAGTTTGGTTTTGTAAGGTATATTAATTAAAAATTTATTTTTTATTTACTGATTTTGATTTCTTCTTTTTCTCTCTAAGCGAACGTCTTGATTGATGTTTCTTTTTTCTACTTTTTTTTTGTTTTTTTCCTCCTAAATTTTGTGGTTTTTGTTCCATTTCAGGTGGTTTTTGCATTTCATCTACAGGGTTTTGTTCCATTTCAGGTGGGTTTTGCAATTCCTCTTGGGGGTTTTGTTCTATATTTTCTGATATATCATTAATTACTTTTGTTTCTACTGGTGCAATTGCATTTTCTATTGGGTTTTCGTCATTTATTTCTTGTTGTTCTTCAATTTCTTTTTTGACAAAAGAAGGCATACCATCTATGTTATTTGTATCACCAGAATTACTCATAATATGTGAATATGTGATAACGCATGATGTTAACCCTATAAATACATATGCTAATGTTGGTATTGATCTATCGTACATTCTAATAATATATCATTACAAATTAAATATTCGCATTCTTATTTATTATATTATGCACTTCTTGTCCTGTTATTATTTTCTTTTCTTTTAGAATGGTAACAACTTGTTCAAAACTTTCTGCATTTTCTTCTATTAACTTATATGCTGTTTTATATGCAAAATCTACTAAATACTCTGTTTGATTATCAATACTACACTTCTTATCATCACTTACTGAATTTATTTTTGTATTTACATCTCGTGAGAAAAAAGGATGTTCATTTGGTTCATCCTTAATATAGCATAGACTTTCACCAAATCCATACTCCGTAATATATTTTTTTGCCATTTCATTTGCTTGTTTTAAATCATTCATTGCGCCTGTAGTAACATCTAAATCTTTAAAATCTCTAAAAATATCTTTGTCAAAACTTGATGTCTTTTTTTTTCTGTATAAATATACTTCAGCTGCTCTTCCTCCTAATGCGATTATTAAATTTGATAATATAAACCGTTTTGTAGCGTATTTTTGGAAACGTTCCTTTGGTGTAAACAATGTATATCCGCCCGCTCCATTTTTATTTTCTTTTATCGTTACTTTTCTCAAATCAAACATTTCTTTAAATAAAGATACCATATATGCATGTCCCACTTCATGATAACTGACTAATTCCACTTCTTTTTCTTCTGGATTATTTGTTGTTGATGGCAACCCAATTGTTATTTTTTCATATGCATCTAATGCATTTTCTTGTGTAATATTTGTATTATTACTACGAACAGAATATATTGCTGCTTCATTTACAAGATTTGCTATATCTGCGCCTGAAAAACCAGTAGTTAAACTCACTAACTCGTCCAAATTAAATTCTTTTGCAATTTTCTTTTCTTTTAAATGAACATTAAAAATCTTTTTTCTTCCTTCTGTATCAGGTAATCCTACTCTCACTTTTCGATCAAACCTTCCTGGACGAATTAATGCGCTGTCTAATACATCTATACGATTTGTTGCAGCAATAACCACGATTCCATCCGTAATAGAAAACCCATCCATATTTGTTAATATCTGATTTAAAGTTTGTTCGCGTTCGTCATTTCCTCCCGCAATTCCGGCACCCCTTTTTCTACCAATTGCATCAATCTCATCAATAAAAATAACACAAGGTGCGTTTTCTTTTGCTGTCTCAAATAATGTTCTAACTCTGGAAGCACCTATACCTACATACAATTCAATAAACTCTGAACCACTTGCCGAAATAAAAGGAACCTCTGCTTCCCCAGCAACTGCTCTCGCCAAAAGTGTTTTTCCGGTTCCTGGATTACCTTCTAATAAAACACCTTTGGGAATCTTGGCACCTGCATCTTGGTATTTTTCTTTATTTTTCAAAAAATCAACCACCTCCATTAATTCAAACTTTGCTTCATCGCATCCAGCTACATCTGCAAAGGTTGTGTTTATTGATTTTGCGTCAATAATATCTCCTTTATTTTGTATCCTATTAAATATAGACAATCCAGAACCTGGTTGATTTGGTAACTGAACAAATCGGGCAATAATACCTATAATAAATGTAATGGCAAAGTAATAAATTGCAATATTATACATCGCATCACAAAATTTCGACAAAAATGTTGAAATACCATTGCTTGGCAATTCAAACATATCCACATTAATATTATGAGAAGTTAAACTATTCAACAAATTGTCAACATTATCTGGAAATAATTTAATAATGTGAAAATTACTTCCATCTATTATTCCGTTATGTTGTTTATCTAATGCTATCGCAGTTTTTCCATCAGAAGCAATTGTTACCGCATCAATTAAATCCTTTTTACTATATTCAAATAAATCTCCGTAACTCCATTGTTTTCCTGCTGCATCATTCATATGTTTTTGTATTTGTTCAGAAGGTAAAATTCTTGATATATCACTACTCATTTTAAGGCGTGACCGTAATTCCTTTAAACCAAATAATAACGGCACTGCCGCAATAAATATCATAAAAGGCATCATTAACTACTATAAATAATATTACTTTATATTATTTATATTTTAAATAACCATATTAAATTCCCAATCATCGAGTAATCCACCGTTAAATAAACATGGTGCTATCGAATAATTTAATATATTATTTTTATCAATAAGATCCGTTTTTTCAAATATAGATTTGTTTTTATTTTCTAACGTTTTTAATAATTCATTATTCATTAAATGTTTTTTTATATTTTCCAATTCTTGTGGGTTTTCGTTTAATAATTTATATCTTGAATCATAACCAATTTTATATGAATTATCAAAAATATTATGTGTCACTATATCTTCGTTTATTAATTTTGATGTTTCTATATTTTTTTTATTATTACACATACATTGAAAAAACAAAAATAGTATTGCGTGAACCATTTATAAATATGCATATCTATTGTTTATATGATTATTTTTATCTAATTTCTACATCACCACTATTTTTATTGGCTTGTTCCTGCTTTCTACTTAAAGCATATTGATATCTTTTAACCCATCTATCTTTAAGATCGGTAGACAAACGCACATTTAAATGATTTTCACACTGGTCAGGATTATCATAAAATAGTGTATCGACTTCACCCTTGCAACCATTTCCAGCAAATGCAACCTTTAAATATAGTTCTTCGTCAATGGATCCGACATGATCTTCGTGAATATATGTTCCATATACTGCATCGCGAATTGGTGCACCCGGAAGCATACTGGACGCAAAATATACCAAGGTCCCGTCTGCCCTCTTAATTTTACGAATGCCAGTATCTTGCTTTTGTTTTGACTTCTTCTTCTTCTTGATCTTCTTTTTCTTTCCAACCATAATATAACTCACCGAAGATGCATCTGACTCATTATCATCATCGGGATAATCTTGGTAATCATCGTTATATTCGTAAACAGGTTCGTGTGGGGTCATAGAATAATCATCATCAGAATATTCAGAAGAAGGCATTTGTTGAACGTCCATTATGGTAAAAGCGTTAATCAGTTATAATAATATAAATCTTATAGTATATTTAACTACAACTTTTTAAGTGTGTTTATAAAATAATTAAAAAATATAACTAGTATATACAAAAGTACTATGCCCTTTACAGAGAACGAATTAAAAATATATTTAACTGAACATTTTATGAATGCTCCTGTGCAACAATTTAACCATGAATATGACGAAGAAGATATCCCCGAAATTGACTATTCTATTAAAAATGAGAAAGTAGATACTAATGAAGACTTCGTTTTCAAATATTTAGAAAAGGACACTTTATCTACTGATATTGAGTATGAACGTGATTATTTAAAACAATACTCTCTACATTTATGTTTATATTCTGTAAACCAAGAAAGTCGCCTTCCATTTGTAAATTATTATTTCTCAGAAGAGAACCTTACCTATATTTTTCCAAAAAAACCATTAAATATGAGGAATTTTCTGGAAATAAAAGAAAAACAACATATAGAATTACCGGAGGATGAAGAAAACGATGAACAGATATCTGAAGTAGATTTAGAGTTTTTTAATCAAGTCAAAGAATTTTATAAATCTATTCTTAATATTGAATTGATTGAAGAGAACTTTAAAGGATTTACTGAAAAAAACAATGATATTTTCGCATTTATTGATGTAACTAATGAATCTTCCCAAATTACAAGCCCCTTTAAAAAGGGTATCATTGATGAAATTATAAATGCAAATGCTATTTCAGGAAAATTTATAGACAAGAGTATAATAAATTTATTTCAAACACAAATTGAATTACAAACATTGAGAACCCTGGAAAATATTGAGGTAGAAATACCTAAAATTGGATACATTATTGAAACAACTGAAGATGGAGAATATGAGAACCTATTTAAAAATGATGATGAAATGTTACTTATTTTCCCAGTTTCTTCTTATGAAGACAATACTGACACCTATATTTTTTCATCTGTTCCATTAAAACAAGAAAATATTGAAAATATACATCGTTTTGCATGTTTTGCGGAGAACTTAGACGAAAAAAATGAAAAAAGCGAGGAATATTTTGTTTTTGTAGAGAATAATGTAAGATTTTATGGATTAATCGAAGAAGACTTATTTGCAGAAATTTAATCTATATGTCATCTTCTATATTATCTTCAAATTCCAAGATAAACTTATAAAGAGTATTTATTTCTTTCAATTTATAATAATATTTATTATCTCCTTCAATAATTTGTTCATCACAATTTTGTAAAAATTCTATCAAATTATTTACATAACCAAACGTATCCATGCCTTCGTCTGAATAATACCACCTTTTTCCTCTTCCAGGCATTTTAATATAATCGGGTATTAACCAATTGGTCTTCTCAAATATTACATTTTCTTTATCAATGGTAGATATTATATTTTCTACGTCTTCTACAAAATATTCCATATCATAATTTTCAGTATAATTGAATATTGTATTTTCCAAGTCTTCCCACGAAATTGTTGCATAATCATTGCAATAGTTTAAATATTCATGTTCATAACTACCTATCTCTCTTATCAGTTCATGTGGTAACCTTTTAATACTGGATAATGGTATGTTTTGTAAGTAACTAATAATTTCAGTCATTATCTCGTCGGGTAAATAATCAGTTGAAATTGTTATTATCGATTTTTTATTTATAATAAAGTTATAAATAAAAATATCATCAATTTTATGAAATTAATATTTAAACCATATTTATACCTCCGTCTGTTGTATAAGTCTCTAAAAACTTGTATAATGAGTTTTCGTCAATATTATCTCCAATATTTGTAATAATTTCATCTCGAAGAGGTTTTCTTTCATACAACTCATAAAACCCTTGAATATATTTATTAATGAGTCCAGACTGTTCATTATATAATTTGTCAGTGTCTTCTTGTTGTTTTCGTGAACGTTTGAGTGCGTCTATTTGTTTGTCCATTTTCTTGTCTTCCATTTCAGAAAATGCCTTCAATTCCTGTTCTCTTTGTTCCAACTTTTCTCGTTGTTCTTGAATTACTCGTTTTCTTTCGTCATCGTCTATACTATCGCTAGTATCTTCCAATTCTTTATACCACTTATGTCGTGTCTCATTTGCACTAACAATAGTATCACAAATATCAGGTTTTCTTAATTGTTCGAATTGTTTACGTTTTTTGCTACCCTCCTTTCCAGTAAATTTAGAATTAAATTCATGAATTACTTTTTCTTTAATATCAGGGCTTGTTTCCATTAAACGGTCAAATTCTTGACGACATACTTTTAAAAAAGTCTTTGCATCAGTTCTTTCATCAGGATGTTTTGATAATTCAATGCGAATATTTCTTGCAAATTTATCCCAAGCAATAGCAGAAACACGGTGTGCTTCATTTAATTCTGATATTTTAAGGTATTGCTGTATAGTTGTTAAAATACCTATAAAAATATTAATGGAACCAATAATTAATGGTGAAAACGTTTGGTAATTTGCAGGAAGACTTTGTTGCGCGAAAGAAGCAGTACCACTAATAGTAGATAAAATAATAGCAGGAATAGTATACCAAGCATGCATATAAGAATATTTTGAATGGGAACGAGAATTTAACCATTTATAACATTGCGCTACATCACACCATTCAACCATGATCATTTCGTTCTCAGGTGACCATATTACTTTTTTATTATCTTTAATAGTTGTCATTGCAGTAGAGTGGTCAGTATCTACATTAGATGTGTTGTCATGTTCTTTATCATTTCCTTTTTCGTCCGATTTCATATACATTTTCTATATGATATAGATCTACATATTTTACGCAAAACAATAATTAAAAACGTTTCTAAATATTTAATTATTGTTCTCTTCTAAACCCTTAAATTCTGGTATTTCTTTACTTTCTTCAACTTTCATTACATTATCTTCTACTTTCTCTTCAGAATCTTCCGAGATTTTTTCTTCAATTGTTTTTTTTGGGATATCATCTTTAATTTTTTCAATATCAAATACCGTTTGGGTTGAATCTAATTCTTCAAAAGTGCTATTGTCAATTAAATCATCAAACGAAAAGGCATGATCTGAAGAAATATTATTATTGATTTCCTTTTCAAAGTTAACGTACGTCTCAAATAATCGTTTGATCTGTTTTTGTTGTGAAATATGGAAAAATGAAATATAGTTTAAATATAATTCTATTTGTGATTTTAAAATATAATTTTCATGATTAAGTGTATTTACAAAGTTAGAAATAGAATATCCGGCCTTTTTTTTTGTAGTATATTCTGCAATAAGCGATTCTTTTTTCAAAACGGTGTTATACATTTCTTTAATGCAATGTAACATATTTTCGTGAACTAATTTTATGTTCTCTGAACCATAATCAAAAAAAGGTTCTAAATCTTTATATACAGGAACCAAACTATGATTTAAATCTATATCTAATTCTTCTTTGTTCTCATTAATGTATTTAGTAATTAATTTGTATAATTTATAATAATCACAATAAGTCCTGTTTTTTATTAATGAGTTAAATTTATTTAAATTTTCATATTCCATTGCAAACAATTTGTATTGAAAATAAAATGAATCCAGACAAAAAAGAAAAATTTGCTTTGTATTCGATTTACTCATTTTGGTATGTGTTTCTTTCAACCCATTTAATTTTCCTTTTAATTTTAATTTTTCTAATTCTATTTTACTATCTAAACATACAAGTGTTTTAAAGTTGTTTTGTATTTTATCTATTTTATAAGAAATATCCATTATAAAATAGTACTATATAAAATTGATATCTCAAGTACTTTTAAGTTCAATATAAAAACAATGTTCACAAAAATAAGAGATTTCGCACGATTATATAATTTATTAGAGCTAAACCAATATAATTATGTTTATGTTTCCATTGGTTCTAAATATAATTCTGGCACTGTCAGTTTTAACGGGATGTTATATGAAACAAATGCTTGTTATCAAATGCAACCTTTATTTATAAAATCAGAAAATACATCAAAAACGTTATGTATTATGATTGATAAGTTAGGTAAAAAGGATAATACAGAGGAATATATACATAATATTTTATATGAAAACGTAGATTTCATACTTATAGATAATTATTTTGATAAACAATCAATTGTATGGTTTTTGGATTTATTAATAGCAAAACTAAATGAGGCTGAATTTCCAAAAAACAATATTATGATTGCTAATTACATTCGGCATTTAAATACACCAAATAATGCTGAAATAAAAATAGAAAATATGATACCAAGAACGATACACAAAATGTTAATAGATACAAATTATAGTAATTGTTTTTATCAGTGGTTTGGATATCGTAAACGCTTGTATAATTATATCTATAATTATAATATTCTAAAATTACTTCCTAATGCAACTGCCCATATTCACGAAGCAGAAGAAATCATTAAAAAAATGGATAATAGCGGTCTTTTATCCACTACAGTTGTTCAAAACAGGCAAATAACCATGCTATTACAAAATATATATTCTATTAAAGAATTTAATTATTATAATTCAAATATGGCTATTTCTAAATATGATATGGGGATAGAGTCTGACCAACTTCTTTCTATTTAGGCTTGTTCCAAACAAGTATTAAAAAAATATTCTATCTGTTTTTTATCAGTGCCACTAACAAATTCATCGGGTATGTAATGTGTGTTATCCTTAAAATATGCTAATAAACACGGTATTCCATTTACCATTTTTTTTGATTTCAAAAAATCATACAGTGGGTGTGATTTACTATCACCGATTTCTACTTTTGCACATTGTATTGTATCTGGCATCATTGAAAAGTATTTTTTAACATCGTTCTCAATTAGTTTACAAGGTTCACACCAATCCGCACCAAATTTTATAATAAAAACGCCTGGGTTATTTTCTAAATTCACAGTCAATGCATCGCGGTTTGGGATATCGGTAATCAAAGGTAATGTCATTATATAGTAATATGCCAAAATATATTTATGTAGTTTAAATATAATAAAGTTTTTTCTTAATAATCACTATATAATGAGCGAATTTCATAATTTAGATATACATATGTATAGTTTGACCGAATTATTAGATTTATTTGGATTAACCCATGATATTAGCATGGAAGATTTAAAACGTGCCAAAAAAAAAGTATTAATGTCACATCCGGATAAATCGAAACTAGATGCAAAGTATTTTTTATTTTATAAGAAGGCATTTGAAGTAATTGTGCAATTTTATGATAATCAAAATAAACATAAGAAAATGCAAAGAAATGATACTGAATATGATTCTAGTTCTCATAATCATTTGGATAATTCGAATACAAAGGAAGTTTCTTCTAAGATAAATAAGATTCCTACAAAAGATTTTCAGACACAATTTAATAAATTATTTGACGAAAATATGACAACAAAGATTGATCAATCCAAAAATGATTGGTTTACAAGTAATGAAAATAATTATGAAATTGCTGAAAATGTGAATTCAAAGAATATGGGGGAGGTATTAAATAAAATAAAGGAAAATCAATCCAGTATGGTGCAATATAATGGTGTTCAAAATCTATATGTAAATGGAAATTCCGGAAATAGTTTATATGAAAAGGATGATGGTGCATATGTAACAACTGATCCATTTAGTAAATTAAAATTTGATGATTTAAGAAAGGTTCACAAAGACGAAACCGTATTTTCAGTAAGTGAAAAAGATATTCACAAAGTTCCACAATATGCGTCTGTAGATCAATTCGTTCGTGCTCGTGGAAAACAAGCGGTATCTCCTATGGAAAAACAAGAAGCAGAAAGAATATTAGCTACACAAAATGAAACATATAGACAACAAATAATGCAGAAGGAATATGATGATAAATTGAAAACTATGAAAAATGCTGAAAAAAACAAGGGGATTTTATCAAAATTTTTATTCCTGAAAAACGAATGATTTAAACAACTAATCGTATAAATAAAATATGAAACTTATTTTATTTATATTGCAATTATTGGTAACTACATTAAACAATATTCCTAATAGTAGTAAAAAAGTAACATTAGAATTAAATGATAAATATATTATTGAATTAAACGTAACGGATTTTAAAGTAAAGGAGAAATTAAGGAGTTAAAATGACATTTTCATTTTTTTTTGTTGTTCTATAAACCATTTCTTTTCCATGTCAAGTAATAAATGGTCATAATTCAAGTTTTTCCCTTCAATATCACTGTAATTTTCATATTGGGTAACAGTAGGAGGTGTTATCATATACCAAAAATTCTGCATTTGTAAAGATTTCCAATATATATCGAGAGCATACATTCTTTTATTATTAGGTTCTTTCATTAATTTAGTTACACCTTCTTTCATGTTAGAAATAAGAGTATCATAAAAACTTTTCTTCACAATATAACCAGTAGTGGTTTGACAATTTAAAATACGAACACAGTAATCATCGATATTAATATAGGGTGGCACAGCATTTCCACCAACAATGAGAACATCCCATTGTATTTCTTTATTTTCGCAGAACTTTCGAAGATTTTTTTTTAAAAGTTCTGGGTTTGTGAATGTAATATCATCTTCGCAAATAAACACTTGGTCATAATTTCTTTCTTTTGCTAATTCTAGACACTTAATATGACTCATTGTGCAACCAACTGCTCCAGAAGCAAGTTTTACCGCGTTAAATCTTTGTGCATTTATACCCATTTTTTTGAATTCTTCTTTGGCGTGTTTTAAGCGATCTTCTCGTTGTTCCAAGTTAATAAATAATGTATGTGTAAAGAGTTCCATATAATTATAAACTGTGACTTCTTTTATATCTCTTTTGTATATTTTCATATTTGGTTAAAATTTCTTCGTTTTCCTTCGTAATTTTTCCAAGGTTCTCTAATACCTCATTGTATTTTGTTTCAAGATCTATAATTCTTTCCTTGTAATTGAATTCTGTTTCTAATTCTTGTGACCAAGAAACGGATTTTTTTTCAATTGGTTCGTTTTCGTTGTCAAAATTTTGTGTTTTTATTTGAATATTGGAAGAATTATCAATAGTAAGCCGTTGAATTTCCTGATTTTGTGTAAGTTTTGATGTATTTTGATAATTTTTTACATCAAGTTCTCTATCTCGTTTATGTTTTTCAAGTAAATCTTTCATATTAGTAATTGCTTCGTCTGTTTCAACATTTTCTGTAAAGTCAATTGTGTCAGGGGCTTTTTTTTCACTCATTGCATTGTATTCTTGTTGTCTTTGTTCAAATTCTGAAAAATATGCGTCTTTTTTGTTGTTTTTTATGATAGGTTCTCCATAATTTGTATCAAATTGTTTGTTAGAAAAAGTTTGGATTGGTTGTGAATTCTGTTGTCGAATAGTATTGATCATAAAAAGAATAGTGTTTTTATTCAACAAATTTATATCATTTTGGCTAATATTATTGTGTTGGTTCTCTTTATAGAATTTTTCGATAATAGATTGAAACCATTTTATTTTATCTTCATGATTGAATCGTGATAATTCTGTACTCATAGATTTGTTTTTATGAATTACCTTCCATAATGTTTCTTGATTTTGCCTTGAAATATACAATGCCATTAATTATAATAATATCATTGTATTATATTGTTTAATTCTTTTTTGACTTTTTATATGTAGTTCGTTTTTTCTTGTTATTTTTTCTTGTATTATTTTTTTTATAATATTTACGTGCATATTTTTTTCTACCACCACTTTGTGGTTTATCAATGATCGTAACCTTTGTATTTTCTATTTTATCATCTTCGTCATCATATTCTCTTGGAACAGTTGCAGGGTAATAGGCCTTATTTACTGTGTGTTTTGGGAAAAATAAACTTTTATCTTTTCCTTTTTTTCCATTGTCTATTTCGCGTTGATTTTCTACAATTCCTACGTAATGTTTTAAAAAGTAATCAACTTGGTCTAATGAATGAAATGGAGCACTTTTGTTATTAATTTTTACCTCAAAATCATAAATATAGGTGCCTTTATTATTAGGTAAAACATCTCTATAAAAAATTAATTCAGTATTGATAGTTTTATCTTCATTTTCAGTTGGTTTAATAAGGTCAACAAGCATTGATTTTAAACTACCTGATGAAGGATTTTCTACTTCCACTTCTGGACAAAGACTCAAAGTTCCTAAAGAGGTTTGAATAGATTTTTCTTCTCTTTCAGGAGTGGCTTGGACTTCAGCA